>Ga0074193_1000119_pt1 | contig 142558 bp, 142 predicted proteins | sample EPASupsiteHSE605_FD_64523 | JGI IMG/M metagenome (GOLD analysis project Ga0074193, IMG submission 64523) | Bioremediated contaminated groundwater from EPA Superfund site, New Mexico - Sample HSE6-05 | ecosystem: Environmental > Aquatic > Deep subsurface > Groundwater > Contaminated ... | reverse complement strand
TATTCTCTCTTCATTAATTGTAATATAATTGCTAGCACTTCTTATACCTGTTCTAGAAGTAATTCTTATATCATTTATAGATACAGCCTCAGCATCTGCTGCATTCAATTCATTGACAAGCTTAATTAAATCCATATCTAGTATTGTTGGTCCTTCATTTGAATTGGAGAAGAATTCTCCTTGTGGAGTAATGTATATGACTACTCCTTGTCCAATAACATCAACACTTCCTGTCAAAATTCTAGTTTCTTCTAACTTCTTAACCACTTCTTTAGATAATTCACTATTACTTGAAGCAGCTTTTTCATAATTTTTAATTTCAGTTTCTAGCTCCTTTACCTTGCTTTCTAAGGTTTGCTTTTGTTTATTTAATTGCTCAACCTCTATAGTAATTTGTGCTACACTTCTTGTATCACCTTGTTCCTTTTTTTGCTGCATAACAGCCTTTAGCTGATATGTAAGCATAAAACCTAATAAAACACAAACAACCCCAACTGAAATTTGTGATCTTGTCCTATTCATATAAATCCCCCTAGTCCTTTAAAAAGAATACAGGATCTCCTTTAAAACTTACATCAATATATCCAGACTTCTTTATAAGTTTATTTCCAATTAAAATATTTATTGCTCTATTATACTTTGTTATAAAATCTTCACTCGTTCCAAATTTAATCATCATTTCTCCATAGAAAAACTTTATATCTGTTAAATCTTCTATGTTAACAATTGAGGGTTCTGGAACCCCCTCCTGCAAATTTTCTATCATGGTTGTTATTTCTCCAATAAGTTTAAGTTTCCTCTCATCCTTACTTTCGATTACCTTTCCAAGCTTATAATTATCTTTATCAAAGCCTTCTAATTTAATAAGCTTCATTGAATCAATCTTTTGTTTTTCTTCCAATACAACTCCTTCTTTATCTACTATTAAATATGTGTCCCCCTTTTTGATATAAAAAATAGCTGATCTTTCTTGTATAAATATTTGTATGGTATTGGGTAATTTTCTTTTTATATTAACATTTAATATATACGAATTACTCAATATAATAGTCTTACTTTTTTTCAAATTTGTGTAAAAAATATTATTACCTTTAGTTATTGCTGAAAGCTTAATAATCTCTTCTGAAGGAATGTTTCTATTATCAAGAACATCTATGTTACTAATATTAAAATAATTTAGTTTTAAACACAAGGTTATACTAATAGATATTAAAATAATTAAAAGAAAAAAATATCTTTTTATCTTTCTTTTTCTTCTCCGTTTTTCGATTAAATCGTTTTTGCTTATGTTTTTGCTAGTTAAATCTTTTGACATTACTTTTTCCCCTTAATGTAATAAACTATATTTATATAATACCACATTGTATGTTAATATAAAATGTGTTTAATCTTTTTTTTAATTAAATTAATTTCAACGCAAATAAAGCATTGTTTGCACAATGCTTATACTAATTATCAGGTTGTTTGTCTAGATATATTTAGTAAAACACCCATGGCCGTTAAATTTATTACTAAAGATGATCCTCCATAGCTAATAAATGGAAGTGGAACCCCAGTTACTGGCATTGACCCAGTTACCACCGCAATATTTATAATACATTGTATGGCAACAACACTAGTTATTCCAATAGCTAACACAGTTCCAAAGACATCTTTGGCTCTAATAGCATTTTTTATACCTCTCCATATAAATATAGCAAATAGAAAAATAATAGTTAAACACCCTATAAGACCTAATTCTTCTCCAATTATTGCAAAGATAAAGTCATTATGAGGTTCAGGAATGTAATAGCATTTTTGTCTTGACTGACCTAGTCCCATTCCCATAACCCCTCCAGAGCCTAGAGCTAGCAAAGACTGTATTAGCTGATATCCATCTCCCTTTGGATCCTCCCATGGATTTAGAAAGCTTAACAATCTATTCATTCTATATGGTTCAAGCACAGTAAATGCTACACCTGCAGTACCAACTAAAGACATTAAAACACCTATATGTTTCATTTTGCATCCTGCAGCAAAAAGAACAATTATCGTAACTATCATTACAACTGATGCAATACTTAAATTTTTTTCTAAAAGTATAAGTCCAGCAAAAAAACCTGACACAAGTAAATATGGTAATATTCCATACCTAAAAGATTTTATCTTTTCTCCCTTTTGCTCTATACTTTTTGCGAGATACAATACTACTACGTATTTAGCAATTTCTGATGGCTGGATAGATGTTCCTCCTGGAAGGTAAATCCACCTTCTTGCTCCATGATTGTCTGGGAAAGCAAATACTACACAAAGAAGTATTATTGTGATAATAATAAATATACCAGTATATTTTTTATATACATGATAATCTATTTTAATTGCAATTATCATAAAGGTTATTCCAATAATACCCCACAACACTTGCTTTTTTAGAAAAAACATATCATCATAATTATAACTTTTACTATGTAGAGCCGTGTATGAACTTGCACTGTAAACCATTATTATTCCTATGGCTACTAACAGCATAATAGTTGAAAATAATATAAAATCAACTTGACCCATCTTTACTTTGGGTTTATTCATAACTTATCCTCCTATTTAAATTACTTATAAGGACAAACCTTTTACCTGCATTAATGATAAAAATCCTACTAAACATAGTATAACTGTAATTATAGAAAAAACAGTAACAATCTTGGTTTCATGCCATCCACTTAATTCAAAATGATGATGCAAAGGGGCCATTTTAAAAATTCTTTTCTTATAAAGCTTAAAAGAGGCCACCTGGAGCACTACAGAAATTGTCTCAGCTACATAAATTCCACCAACAATAATAAATATTAGTTCAAGTTTAAGAATCATGGCAACAACTGCCACTGCCCCTCCTAAGGCTAAAGAACCCGTATCACCCATAAATATTTGAGCTGGATGAGCGTTATATCTTAAAAATCCCAGCAAGGCTCCCGCCACTATGGAAGAAAATATTGCAAGTGTATAGTGTCCTGTAGAATAGCTAATTACCGCAAGAAAAGTCATAATAAGTAAAGTAACACTTGTAGCCAAACCATCTAAGCCATCTGTTAAATTAACTGCGTTTGTTGCAGAGGCAAAATAGAAAACTACAAAAGGAACATAAAAGATTCCTAAGTTCCATGTTATGTGTGTAAATGGAATTATTATGCTACTTCCAATTTTAGGGCTAAAATATGCATAAAAAGCAATTATTGATGATACTATGAGTAATAGCAGCATCTTCTGATAAGCTTTAAGTCCTTCATTCTTTTTATTAATAATTTTTAAAAGATCGTCTAATAGTCCTATTAGTCCAAAACTTACAAAAGAAAATAAGGCAAGTATGGTTTCTGCCCCTGGTTTCTTTAAAATTATAAATACAGTAATTACAGTAGATATTATAAATATAATACCTCCCATTGTAGGAGTTCCTGATTTTTTCTTATGACTTTCTGGACCTTCCTCTCTAATATTCTGACCAAACTTTAATTTATGAAGTAATGGTATTAAAACCGGTCCCTGCAAGATAGAAATAAAAAAAGCAACTAATACCGAATAAATCATTAAGCTCATTTTCCCTTACCCCTTTAGCAATTTTTAGCTTTTAGCTCTTTAACTATAGTTTCAAAACTCATACTTCTTGAAGCTTTCACAAGGACTACATCAGAAACCTTAAGATTATTAAGTAAATATTCTGTTGCTTCCTTTAGATTTTGGAAACCAATAAACTTACTATCTTCAGTAAATCCCTCTCTATAAGCACTGGAATATTCCCCTACTGCAATAAGTAAATCTGTGCCTTTTTTTCTAGTATAGTTTCCCACTTCTTTATGAAATTTAAAGGATTCATCTCCTAATTCTCTCATAGTACCAAGTACAGCTATTTTTCGATTTCCACTTATGTTTTTTAAAACATCTAAAGCAGCTTTCATAGAATCTGGACTTGCATTATATGAGTCATCAATAATAGTATATTTATTTCCTTTTACTATATCAAGTCTCATAGAAGTAAAGTTAAGTGCCTTAATGCTTTCCTTCATTAAACTATATTCTACACCTAGCAACTTTCCTGCAGCAATTGCTAATAAGGAATTCAACACATTATGCTTACCTGGAACAGGTATACTGAATCTATTGCTAAAGTCTTTATCTTCAATAGAGAATTCGATGTTATCTTCTTCAATTATTATATCTTTTGCTTCTAAATCTACATTTGTACCAAAGCCTACTCTAAATATTCTATAATCTTTTTCATCTATTGTAGAAAGTAAATCATTTTCATTATTTATTATAAGAATATTGTCTCTTGTAAAATATTTAGTAATTTCCATCTTAGCTTTAAGAATATTCTCTCTTGTTTTTAAATTTTCAATGTGAGAAACGCCGATGTTAGTAATTATAGCTAAATCAGGCCTTGCCACCTTAGCTAGCCTTTCTATTTCACCAAAATTGCTCATACCCATTTCTAAAACTGCCACATCATAAGAATTATCTAGTTCAAAAACCATTAAGGGAAGCCCAATTTCATTATTTAAATTTCCCTTTGTTTTAAAAACCTTAAATTTTCCACTTAACGCAGCTGCAGTTAAATCTTTAGTTGAGGTTTTTCCAGTTGATCCAGTAATTGCAACGATTTTTACCTTCAACTTACTCCTGTAGTATTCAGCTAAATCCAAAAGAGCTTTTTTAGAATCATTTACTAATATAACAGAAGTATTATTTAATACTTCATTAGAATTAAAATTGATTTCATCAACTATACATAAGTTAGCACCCTTACTGCTTGCTTCTACAACATAGTTGTTTCCATTAAAGTTTTGCCCTCTTAAAGCTACAAATATACTATCTTTACATATTTTCCTAGTATCTGTGCTTAAAATATTATATTTATGCCATTTCCCATTTATGATTACTTTTCCTTCTACTGCTTCTACAATTTCATTAAAGTTTAGTGCTTCCACCTTAAAACAACTCCTTCATAATTTCAGCTACAACTTCTCTTTCGTCAAAATGAATCACTTCATTCTTTAATATTTGATAATCCTCGTGACCTTTACCAGCAATTACAAGCACATCTCCTGATTTTGCAATTTTTATTGCCTCTTTAATTGCATCTTTTCTATTTTCAATTACCAAATAATTTTTATTATTAATTCCACCTAAAATATCATCAATTATACTCATAGGTTCTTCTGTTCTTGGATTATCAGAGGTTACTATTGAAAAATCACTAAGCCTTGAAGCAATTTCACCCATTAAAGGTCTCTTAGTCTTATCTCTATCACCACCACATCCAAATACACATATTAATTTCTCCTTTGTAAATTCTTTAGCAGTATTTAATATGTTCTCAAGCCCATCTGGTGTGTGAGCATAATCAATTATTATATCAAAATCTACATCATATCCTTTTGAAACAATTTCACATCTTCCTGGTACTACTACATTCTCAAGTCCCATTTTTATTTTATCTATGGAAATACCTTCATTTATGCAAACCCCAGCACTACCTAGGGCATTGTATACGTTGTATTTACCAGGTATGCTTAGTTTTATGTGAACACTTTCTCCCTTATAAAGCAAATCGAATTCTGCTCCTCTTGAATGATTTATAATGTTTTTAGCCGTCAAATCTGATGAGGTTTCAGTAGAATAAGATAATATATTCTCATTATTAAGCTCATTTATTATTCTTGCTCCATAAATATCATCTTTATTAATTATAGAGTTATTAGAATTTTTAAAAAGAAGTAATTTTGCCTGAAAATAATTTTCAAAGGTTTTATGAAAATCTAAATGATCTTGAGTTAAATTTGTAAAAACACTTTGAGAAAACTCTAACCCATATACTCTATCTAAGCTTAATGAATGTGATGACACTTCCATTATTGCATAATTTACAGTTTCTTTTACCATGCGTTTAAATAACTCATGCAATTCTAAAGATTCAGGTGTTGTTCTTTCAGCTTTTAACTTTTCATTTCCAATATAATTTGCAATTGTACCAATTAATCCAGTTTTATAACCAGAACTTTCAAGAATAGACTTAATCATGTAACTAGATGTAGTCTTTCCATTTGTACCTGTGATTCCTATTAACTTCAAAGTCTTAGCAGGATTTTCATAAAATTCTGCTGACATTATTGCTAAAGCTTTTCTTGAATCAGCTACTCTTATAATTGTAGCCATTAAGTTTTCATCCAATTCTTTTGTTGAAATTAATACTTTTGCACCATTTCCTACTGCTTTCTCTGCATATTTATGTCCATCAGAATTAAATCCTTCAATGCAGACAAAAATGTCTCCCTCTTTAACTTTCCTTGAATCATATTGAATTGAATTAACTTCTAATTCTAAATCCCCTTTAATTAATTGAAAATCTATTTTCTTTAACAATGCTGATAATCTCATAAAGACACCTCCTTTAATAAAGTAATGTGATTAGCAGAAAGCTAATCACATGTTATATAGAAACTAATCTCCTACCTCTTTTAATGTTAAAGTAATAACTGCAGAATCCCTATTGACCTTTTGTCCAGAACTTATGCTTTGTTCTGAAACTATTCCTTCCCCTATTACTTTAGATTGGATACCTAAGCTACTTAGCAATTGAATTGCCTTATCTTTGTCGTATCCCTTTAGGTTAGGTACTACCACTTCCTTATTATAATTTTGAGTATCTCCAGTGTAAAGAAGTATTTTACCTCCTTCATTTACTGAATATCCTGGTTTTGGAGTCATATCTACTATATACTCCCCTTCTTTATCTATTTCAAAGTTTAATTTATTCTCTTTTAATACTTTAACAGCTTCATCTTTTTTCAAACCTCTAACCTCAGGAATAACTATGTTTTTCAATAACATTTTATCCGTCTCGTTACTGCTGTAGGCTAAATAGTTAAATATATCAGTAAATACTTGTTTAGCAACTGGAGCTGCGATTTGACCTGCGTAATATTTTGAAGGGTCTGGTTCATCTATAGATATAAACACTGTAATCTTAGGGTTGTCAGCAGGAGCCATTCCACCAAAGGAAGCAATATATTTACCCTCAGCATATCTTCCATCAACAACCTTCTGTGCTGTACCAGTTTTTCCAGCTATTTTATATCCTTCTACAAAGGCGTTTTGTCCACCGCCCTCTGAAACAACCTTTTCAAGATATCCTCTTAATCTGGCCATTACATCTTTATCAGAAATCTGTTTTTTCTCTATATTTTCATTACTTAAATCTATTATCTTTTCGTTATTTTCATCGTAATGTTGTACTTCACGTACAACATGCGGTTTAATTAGATATCCACCATTTGCCACAGCATTAAGTGCTGTAATGTATTGTATTCCTGTTAAAGTATTTGTCTGACCAAAAGAAATAGTAGCAAGGTCAGTTTCACTAATAGCCTCTGTTTTTTTAATTATACCACTTGCTTCTCCTGGTAAATCAATTCCCGTTTTTTTACCTAGCCCATACTTTTCTATATGCTTATTTAACTTTTCTGCACCTAGCCTTTTACCTAAATCCATAAATCCAACATTACATGAATTCTTTAGAATATCTATGAAAGCTTCAGGTCCATGTCCAGTTCTCTTCCAACATCTAATTGTTCTTTTGCCTATTGTAACGCTACCTCCGCAGGTAATTTTATAGGTTTCTTCATCAATTACTTTTTCTTCCATAGCCGCAGCTGCAGTTATTACTTTAAATATTGATCCTGGCTCAAAGGTATCACTTACTGCTCTATTTCTCCAACTTTTTTGTAGCTCCTCAAAGCTTTTTCCTTCTTCCCAAGGATTATTAGGATTATAATCAGGCTTGTTTGCCATTGCTAGAACCTCTCCATTTTGTGGGTTCATTACAATAATGCTAACTGCCTTAGCCTTATTATCATTTAATGCTTGTTGTGCTGCTTTTTCTGCAAAGTGCTGTATCATTTGATCAACAGTAAGAACAACATCTTTTCCTGGAACTGGTTTTGTATATTCAGAAATTGTGTATGGCAGCTCTTGGCTTTTGTTATCTGTTTCAGCAATTTTCACCCCTGGTATCCCAGCTAAATATTTGTTATAGCTTAGTTCTACTCCTGTAAGACCTTCACCATCTGCTCTAGTATGTCCTAAAACATGGGCTAAAAAATTGTTATTTGGATAATATCGTTTTGTATCTGGGGATACAATAACTCCTCTAAGTTTTTTACCTTTTATTTGTAAATTAATTACTTTGTCAGCTTGATCCTTTTCTATTCTTCTGGCAAGTGTGGCAGAACCCATAGGAAGTCCACCAGGTAAAGTTTTAGATAATATCTTTAATACTTCTTCTTTTTCAATTCCAACAGCTTCTGAAAGCTTTGCTGCCATTTCATCATCAGTAATTTGAAGGTCTTCTTTAGTTTTTCTTAGAGTATTCATATCCAGATCTACTCTATAAACATTAGCACTTACTGCAAGCTCATTTCCGTTCCTGTCTAATATTTTACCTCTTCTAGCTTCAATTTTTACATCACTTGTCCATTGATCCGTTGCAATGCTCTTATATTTTTGTGAAGTTATTATCATTAGGTATGATAATCTACCAATTAGACCAAAAAACAAAAGCAAAAGCATGCAGAAAACAAACAGCATCCTTCGCTTTATTATAACCTTGTCTCTATATTCCCTTTTAGCCACACTATTTTACCTCCGCTAATACAGAATCTTTTTTAATTTATATATGAATCCACTATTCTTATTTTCTTCTCCACTAGTCTGTTTAAAATTATTTTTATCCAAGTCTATGTATATGGCACTGGTTTTACTTTTAGGAATCATATTCAACTTATCTACTGCAGCTTCTTCAAGGGAACCTATGTTATTATATTTTAGTAAACTTATCTTTAAGCTTTCATTTTCTGAATTAATTGATGAAATGCTTTTTCTAACATCAATTATTTCTTTCTCTGTATTATATATTAAACAATACCTATAAATTAGAATGATTCCTAAAGCAAATAGAATTACAATATTTCTTATAGTTTTTACTTTTCTAATTATTGCTTTTTCTTTATTAATCTTTAAATGTTCTTTTCTTAGTTTTTCTAAATCTCTCTGCCTTTGTTTTTCTATTTGAGGATTAGGTGAATATTCTGGTATTAATGCATTGCTTCCATTAACTATTTTATTTTTATTTGATACTATCACTTTATTCCCTCCATTCTAATTTTAGAACTATAGCTTTTCTACAATTCTCAGTTTAGCACTTTTACTTCTTGAGTTTAATTTCAATTCTTCTTCACTTGCTTCAATTGGTTTTTTATTTACTATATTTATTAGAGGTTTTTTATTGCAAATGCAAACAGGAAATTCACTAGGGCAGGTGCATGGTTTTTCTAAACTTTTAAACTTTACTTTAACTATCCTATCTTCTAAGGAATGAAAGGTAATTACCGAAAGCCTTCCCCCTGTTTTCAAACGATCTACGCTATCCTCTAAGGCTTTATTCAAAATCAAAAGTTCTCTATTTACTTCTATTCTTATAGCTTGAAAGGTCTTTTTCGCTGGATGCCCATTTTGTTGAAATTTAACAGGTATTGCCTTTCGTATAATTTCTACTAGTTCAAAAGTTGAATTAATAGGTTTTACACTTCTTTCCTTAACTATTAAACCTGCAATCTTTTTTGCAAATTTTTCTTCTCCGTATTCTTTTATTATTTTATATAGTTCCTCTGCACTATAATCATTTATCACATTATAGGCAGAGAAGCTTTCTTCTTTATTCATTCTCATATCTAAAGGTGCATCTTTCATATAACTAAAGCCTCTTTCAGCAGTATCTAGCTGATGAGAAGATACTCCCAAATCCATCAGAATCCCATCTACTTTATCAATGCCTTCTTCTCTCAAAATACTATCAATATTATAAAAGTTATTATGTACAAACAGTACATTTTCGTATTCTTTCAATCTTTCTTTAGCTGCATTTATAGCATTCATGTCTTGGTCAATACCTATTAGTAGTCCTTTAGGAGATAATCTTTTTATTATTTCACTTGAATGACCTGCTCCTCCTAAGGTGCAATCTACATATATTCCATCACTTTTTATTTTTAATGATTCTATCACTTCTTCTAATAATACGGGTATATGCTTAAAATCCATTTTTTTCTCCTTTTTATATGCCTAACTGAGTCATTTTTTCAGCTATTTCATTTAAATCAATATCAGATGAATTATATTCATCCCATCTTTCTTTGCTCCATATTTCTATTCTAGTCATTACTCCAATACTTACTATATCCTTAAAAATTTGTCCATATTCTAATAAGTTTTGAGGAATAAGAGCTCTTCCTTGCTTATCAATGGTTATTTCATTTGCTCCTGAAAAGAAAAATCTAACAAATGCCCTGGCATCTTTACTGGTAAGTGGAAGTGTTTTCAATTTTTCCTCTAATACTTTCCATTCATCCATAGGGTAAACATATAGACATCCATCTAAACCTTTAGTCAATACAAACTTTTCTCCAAGCTCTTCTCTAAATTTAGAGGGTAATATCATTCTGTTTTTTGTATCTAATGAATGTTTATATTCACCAATAAACACTTCTTACCCCCCCTATCACTTCACTCCACTCCACTTTACTCCACATTAAACCACTTAAATAATAATTCTACATGTATTTAAAAAATCCTTCTTATTTTTAATATATTTTTTAATTCTTATTAAAATTAAAATTCAACAAAATTCTAAAAAAAATGCGACACATTTTTTTATTATATTACTAATTAAGCTAAAATCCCCATCTTTATTGAAATGAAATATAATCTAGGGTATAATCAATTAGTATATTAAACTAAACACAAAGAAAGGAATGTACATAGATGAAATTAGGAATTGTCGGTTTACCGAATGTTGGTAAAAGCACCCTTTTTAATGCAATTACAAAGGCAGGAGCTGAATCTGCAAACTATCCCTTTTGTACTATTGAACCTAACGTTGGTGTTGTTAGTGTTCCAGATGATAGATTAGATACTCTTGAAAAGATATATAATTCTAAAAAACAAGTTCATGCTTCAGTAGAATTTTATGATATTGCTGGTTTAGTTAAGGGGGCTAGTAAGGGAGAAGGGCTTGGAAATAAATTTTTATCTCACATTAGAGAAGTAGAGGCTATTGTTCATGTAGTTAGATGCTTCCAAGATGATAATATAGTTCATGTTGAAGGCTCTATTGACCCTATTCGTGATATTGAAACAATAAACTTAGAGTTAATCTTAGCTGACCTTGAAGTTTTAGAAAGAAGAATCGAAAAAGGAATAAAATCTGCTCGTGGAGGAGTAAAAGAGGCTAAAGCTGAACTTGAGGTTATGGAGAAAATCAAAATTCATCTAGAATCTAACAAGCCAGTTAGAACTATGGAGTTTTCAGAAGATGAAGAATCAATAGTAAGAAACTTATTCCTAATTACTTCAAAACCTATATTATATGTAACTAATATTTCAGAAGAAGATCAAATGTCTGGAAACTCAGAAAATTCTTTCGTAAAAAAAGTAAAAGAATATGCTAAAGAGGAAGATTCCGAGGTAATTACTATATGTGCTAAGATTGAAGAAGAGCTCTCTTCTCTTGAGGATGATGAAAGAGAAGAACTTCTTTCAGAGTATGGATTAAATGAACCTGGCTTAAGCAAGCTTATCCGTTCAAGTTATTCTTTGCTAGGGTTAATGAGCTTTTTAACTGCTGGTAAAGAAGAAGTAAGAGCTTGGACTATAAAAATTGGTACTAAAGCTCCTAAAGCTGCAAGTAAAATTCATACTGATATTGAACGTGGCTTTATTAGAGCAGAAATAGTTTCTTATGATAAATTAGTTGAATGTGGTTCCGAAGCTGCTGCAAAAGAAAAAGGATACTATAGACTTGAAGGAAAAGAATATATAATGCAAGATGGAGATATTGTAAACTTTAGATTCAATGTTTAAAGTACAAAAAGAAGGAGACGATAATTTTAGCTTATCATCTCCTTCTTTTTAAATATTTTTTTTACCGTACTTCTTTATTTCTCGTTTAGAAGCATCTATTACCTCGTGGTAATTTCCAATTAAGATTTCTATAGCTTCATTTGCATTTTTCATAGTATAAATATGAAATTCTCCCTTTAATATTGCCTCTTCCACTTCTCTTGATAAAATAAGATTATTTTTATTGGATACTGGTATTAATACTCCATTGTCTTTTGTACTTCCTAAACATCTGCAAACTTTAAAAAATCCCTCTATCTTTTCATTTACTCCACCAATAGGTTGAACTTCTCCAAACTGATTTAGAGAACCAGTAACTGCAATATTTTGCTTAACAGGCATATTACTTAAAGATGATACAATTGCGATAAATTCAGCAACTGAGGCACTATCTCCTTCAATTTTTCCATAGGTTTGCTCAAAACTTAGATGGAAGTTTACCGGCATTTTGGTGTACTTTCCGAAAAGTTCACCAATCAAGCCTTTTAAAATATTCACTGCTTTGCTATGAATATTACCACTTAGATTGCTTAACTTTTGAACATCTAATATTTCACCTTCTCCTTTATAACAGGAGCAAGTTATTCTTATAGGCTTTCCAAGACTAAAATGACCTGCATCAATAACCGAAAGACCATTCACTTGCCCAACTTTATTATCATTAACATCTAAAAGTATTTTATTTTCCTCATAATACTCCCTAATTTCCTTTTCAACCAAGTCTTCTCTATAGGCAACTTCAATAATATCCTTATCTGTTATGCTCTGACGTTCTTCATTTTCAACTTTATTATTTGAAAAAGCAATTATTTTACTAATCTCTTCATTATCCATTAAAAATTTCTTTCTATTTTCTGCTTTGCGAGATAAATACTTAGCGACTTCTTTAATAGCATTGTCTTCTAAGATTTTTGCATTATACTTTACACAAATATCTTTAATATTAGTGATTAAAGATTTTTTTGAATTATCATCTATGTTTACTATTGGATTATACTGTGCCTTAATCTTAAATATTTTTTTAAAATCTTCATCATAGTTATATAAAATATCATAGGTCTCATAATCACCAATTAATATTATTTTTTCTTTAACTTTTATTGGCTCTGGGTTAATCCCACTTATAGATAAAAGATCAATATACCCTTTATTATAATTTAAATCTACTTTTCTATTTAAAAGTACCTTTTTTAGATTATGATAAGCTGTAGGATTAGATAATAGATTATTTGCTCTAATTATTAAACATCCCTCATTAGCCCTTAAAATAGAGCCAGCTTTTATTAAAGAAAGGTCCGTAACATAAGTGCCGTTTTGGCTTTTATAGTCAATGCTACCCATTAAATTTATAACATTTGGGTCTTCTTCATAAAAAACTTGCGGAAAAGAATTTTCACTGTTATCCACTAAAATATTAATATCATATCTATTTATAATTTCATTAATCTTTTCTTCATCATCTTCATAATTCATGGAATAATTAGCTGAAATGTCTGCCTCCATTTCTTCACACATTTCATAAATAAATTTAAGTGCCTCTTTATCTTCTAAGAATTCCTGTGTAAATTTATTTTTTATTTCATTTGTTTCTATTCTTAGATATTCTATCATAATTTCTTTTAATTTATTTACTTCAACTATTTCAATTTCTTTTAAACTTTCTAATATTTTTATAGATTTATTTTTTAATTCTCCCACTTTAGACAATATCCTTTGTTTTTTTTCTGTTTCTAAAGAGTCGTACTCTTTTTCTGACATTATTTCTCCACTTTTCAAAGGTATAAAAGTAAAACCTTTATTTGAAGATTTAATTTCAAAGCCAAGTTCATTGGCACTATTCATCAGCTCATTAACTAAATCAGTACGTTTCTTTTGAATTTTATCTATAATCTCTTCCTTTTCTTTATTAATATCTCCATTATAAAAATCATATGCCACTCTAAAGTATTTATCTTGCATATTTTCCATGGCTTCTTTTAATTTTAAGCCTTTCCCTCCTGATACCCAAATTGGGAAAGGCTTATATTCATCCTCTTTAATTAAATAACATATATCCTTTGCCTTATCTCTATTCATTAAAATTTCTTTAACATAATCCACAATATTCTCAAGCTTAAATTTTGAAAAATCATCTATTAAATAAACATTGTATCCTTCTTCATTAATTCCCAAAGAAATTTTTATCTTTTCATATACCTCATCTACATATTCTGGCATACTAAATCTATCAACATTATTTTCTATATCCTTCATGTCAAAATTATATATAATATCTTGGGACAATAGTTCCATAATCTATCCCTCCTTCTCCTTACACTTATTATATTAATATTCTTCCACAAGCATTTTAGGAACAAATTTTATTATTATTATTTTCCATTGAAATTTACTTCTACATTATTTATATATAATGGGCTAAACTATAATTAGTTATTTTAAAAAAAAAGATACTATGATATAATAAGCTTTAGTTATCATTTTGTGATTATAATAAATGTAAAGGAGTTATATACATATGGGCTTAAAAGCAAAAATAACAAATTATTACACAAATTCTTATATGAAAAAATATGGGGATAGAATTACTCAAGCTCAAGGAAAAGTAATTTCAGTTAAAATCGAAGAAAAACCTATATTATGGATTTTTCATAAGCTAACTGTTATAATATTAATCAAGCCTGAAAGAAGTAAAAATATTATAAAATGCGTGTACAGGAAAAATAAATGGTTTAAAAAGCCAGAGTTTATTCCTGTTTCTCAAGGTCATTCTATTGTTGTTCAAGGTCTAAAGGGCTTAAAGACTAAAGGACATAGTGAAAGTATCGATGTTATGAATGTTATAAATATGACTAATAAAAAACAATTAGTCCCTCTTGAGGATGATGTTATTAAAAAAATTCAACAAGGACAAAAGATTAAATATAGATAAAAACGTTGACAAAGTCAACGTTTTTATTTTTTTCTTAAAAATAAATATAAACTATTTATAAATGAAATGGTTCCTGAGAAAAATAACACTAGTATCCATTGTCCAAAATTTAAAGGAACTGTGTGAAATACGTTTTGCATAAAAGGATAATAAATAATAAGCAATAACATTGAAATAGAAACAAATACTGCTCCAACTAAATAGGGATTTGTGAATATATTAATTTCAAAAATTGAATGTTTCTCTGATCTACATTCAAATACGTGCATTAGCTGTGACATTACAAGAGTGCATAGTGCTATTGTCCTACAGGTTTCTAAATTCATACCATAATATCTACCAGATAGAAAAGCTAATACAGTGCATATACCTATTAAGCTGCCTCTTAGTAATATTTTTTCTCTTAGTCCTCTGGCAAATACACTTTCACTCTTAATTCTTGGTTTTATTTGCATAATATCTTTATCAGGTGGGTCCACTCCTAGTGCAATAGCAGGCAATCCATCTGTAGCTAAATTTACAAATAATATCTGTATAGGTAGCAATGGAGTATCTAAATAGAAGATGGATGCTAAAAACATAGTTAAGACTTCACCAAGGTTACAAGATAATAAGTACCTAATAAATTTTCTTATATTATCATAAATAGTTCTCCCTTCCTCTACAGCAGATACAATTGTTGCAAAATTATCATCTAATAATATCATGGAGGATGCTTCCTTTGTTACATCTGTTCCTGAGATACCCATGGATACTCCGATATCTGCTTCTTTTACTGCAGGAGCATCATTAACTCCATCCCCTGTCATTGCAACTATGTTATTTTTCTTTTTAAAAGCTTTAACAATCCTTAATTTATGTTTTGGGCTTACCCTAGCAAATACTGAAAGCTTATTTATTTTGCTTAACAATTCTTTTTCAGAAAGCCTATCAATGTCTTCTCCAACCATTACTTCCTCTTCACTTTTGCATATTCCTAATTCCTTTGCTATAGCAAAAGCTGTATTTTTATGGTCCCCAGTGATCATTACTGGTCTTATGCCGGCCATTTTACATTTTAATACTGCATCCTTAGCTTCAGTCCTTGGAGGATCCTTCATTCCAGCTATACCAATAAATATTAAATTATCTTCTATATTTTCTCCCAAGGTTGTAATATTTTCTGTGTAAGCAGCAGCAATACATCTTAAAGCATTATAAGACATATTTTCTACTTGTTTTATTACTCTTCTTTTTATTTCATAATCAAAGGGTAGTATTTCTTTACCCTTTAAAATATATTTGCATTTTTCAATTATCCTTTCAGGTGCGCCTTTTACATAAGAAGTCTTTTTCTCCTTTTCCTGAAAAACCACAGACATCATTTTTCTATTGGAATCAAAAGGAATATCAAAAATCCTTTTACCTCTACTTAAAAACTCCTTTAAGCTTTTGGTATCCTTAAAAAAGGCTTTTATTAGTGCAGTTTCCGTAGGATCTCCTAGTAGAGCTTTCTCTATATTATTCTGTTTAAAGTCATATGCACAATCGTTACAATATACCAATGCTTTTTTAATTAGTTGTAAATTATAATTTTCAAATTCGTCAATATTTACAATACTATCATTATAATAAATTTTCTCTACAGTCATATTGTTTTGAGTTAGAGTCCCCGTTTTATCACTACAAATAATTGATGTACAACCTAAAGTCTCTACTGCTGGAAGCTTTCTTATTAGAGCATTTCTTTTTAGCATTCTTGAAACTCCTAAAGCCAATGCAACAGTTACAATTGCAGCCATTCCTTCTGGAATTGCTGCTACTGCTAAACTAACTCCCACTAAAAACATTTCATATTTGTTTTGGCCTCTTAATATACCCATTAAAGTTACTAATATACAAATTACTATACAAACAAAAACCATAATTTTTCCTAAGGAAGCTAGTTTTTGTTTTAAAGGAGATTTTTCACTTTCTATGCTGTCTAGCATATTCGCAATTTTTCCCATTTCAGTTTTCATGCCTGTCTTTACAACTTTAGCAGTTCCCTTACCCCTAAGCACGATGGTTCCCATAAACACTGACTTATTTCCATTTATACTTTTTTCTACTCCTACAGACTCACCAGTAAGTAAGGACTCGTCTACTAGCAAATTATTACCTTCAACAAGCTGGCAATCTGCAGGAATTCTATCTCCACTCTCCAAGATAATAAGATCTTTTGGAACTAAAAATTCTGCATTTATTACTTTAATTTCATCATTTCTAATAACCTTAGCCGTTGGAGCAGCTAAATTCTTTAATGCTTCAAGAGATTTTTCAGTTTTATACTCCTGAATAAAGCCTAAGAGCGCATTCATTACCACAATAATAATTATAGTGATTGCATCAGCCTTTTCCCCAATAAACGCAGATAAAGCCGTAGCTGCAATTAGTACCCATATAATAAAATCATTGAATTGTTCAAAAAATATTTTAAAATATGAAACCTTCTTCTTATTTTTAAGTATATTCGGTCCATTTTCCATTAGTGCTTTTTCTACTTCTGCATTTGTTAAACCTCTGTAACCATCCTTTTCCTTACCCATGTTTTACCCCCTACTATAAGCAAGCATTCAAATTTAAAATTATACCTTTAAAATAATATATGACCCTGCTATAGCTACTTATGAAAAAATTATATTTTTTTATAAAAATAATAAAAATCTTTGTTTTTATGGTAAAATAGTAAAGATAAATTTTTATTTTACGCAGGAGGTACTATTAGATGAAAGATATGATATACATTACTGGACATAAGAATCCAGATACCGATTCTATATGTTCTGCCTTAGCCTATGCAGAATTTAAAAATAAATCTGCAAATTTAAATGCTATCCCTATTAGGCTTGGTGAAATTAGTCGTGAAACTGAATTTGCATTAAATTACTTTGGAATTGAAAAGCCTCAGTATATAGATACATTAAAAGCTAAGGTTCAAGATTTAGATATGGATAAAATTACACCAGTTCACCCTGAAACATCACTTAAAACTGCTTGGACAATAATGAAAAAAAATAACATAAAAACTATTGCAGTTGCTGATAATAATGAGAAATTTATAGGTGTAGTCAGCTTATCTAATTTGACTTCTACCTATATGGATATATGGGATAATTATATAATAGGAAAAAGTAATACTCCCTTTGAAAATATAGTAGATACTTTATCTGGTAAAGAAGTATATGAACATACTTCAACAAAGAAATTTGGTGGTAAAATATTAGTTGCAGCAATGGAACCTGATAGCATGATAAAAATAATGGAACCAGGTGATATTGTAATTTGCGGAAACAGAATAGATACACAAGAGGCCATTATAGAAAATAAAGCCTCATTGATGATAGTTACAGGTAATCATGAAGTAGACTCTGAAATTATTAGTAAAGCCTCCGCAGTTGGATGCTCTATTATCACTACCCCATATGATTCTTTTACTTCAGCAAGAATGATTATTCAAAGTATTCCTGTAAGATATGTAATGGCAAAGGATAACATCGTTAGCTTTAAAATAAGTGATTATCTTGATGATGTTAAGGTTACAATGGGAAAGACAAGATATAGTAGTTACCCGGTTCTTGATGATAATAATAAAGTAATCGGTACGATTTCTAGATATCATCTAATTTCTAAGGTGAATAAAAAGGTAATTCTTGTTGATCATAATGAATTAGCTCAATCTGTAGATGGTCTTGAGGATGCAGAAATTATCGAGGTTATTGATCATCATAGAATAGCTGATATTCAAACTGGAAGCCCTATTTACTTTAGAAATGAGCCTGTAGGCTGTACTGCTTCAATAGTTGGTTCTATGTTCTTTGAAAATGGTATTACTCCATCAAAGCAAATAGCTGGTCTTTTATGTAGTGCTATTATATCAGATACACTATTATTTAAGTCTCCTACCTCAACAAACTTTGATAGAATTATTTTAGGAAAACTAGCAAAAATAGCAGATATTATTCCTGAAGAATATGCAAAAGAAATGTTTAAAGCTGGAACTTCACTTGTTGGAAAAACTGTTGAAGAAATATTTAACACTGATTTTAAAGCCTTTAATTTATCCAATTATAAAATAGGTGTAGCTCAGGTAAGTACTATGGACCTAGATGGCTTTTCTTCTATGAAGAATGAAATGTTGAATTATATGAATTGTAAGTGTGACACTGAAAAATATGATTTATTAGCGCTGCTTCTAACAGACATTATTAAAAATGGTTCAGAGGTAATTGCAGTAGGAGAAAAAACTGATTTTATTAACTTAGCCTTTAATGTTACCTTAAAAGATAACTCGGTTTATGTTCCAAATTTATTATCAAGGAAAAAGCAGGTTATACCACCATTAACTACTGCAATTGAATCAATCAAATAAAAACAATTAAGAGGCCTGTAATTATACAAGCCTCTTAATTGCTTTATCTTCCTTTTAAATTATTAGCCATTTGCCACATTTCATCTGCAGTTTTAAGGGCAGTTGAATTCAATTGAAAAGCTCTTTGAGTAATAATCATATCGGACATTTCTTTTCCCATATCTACATTAGAGTTTTCAACAAAGCCTTGTATTATTTCAGAATCTGCACTTTCTACAACTGCAGATATTTCTTCAGTACCCGCTTCGCTAATATAACTTTCAGGTGAATATAAATTTTCTCCTATACTTTTCATATCTCTATCGCCAACTGTATTAAAAAGAGGAATTCTTAAATCTTTATACTTTTCACCTTGCAGAAGTCCTTTATAATCTACCTTAAAATTTTCTTTAGTAAATCCTATTCCTACCTTATTTACATTTTCCCCATTTAGATTTAATACAACTAATCTATTTCCATTACTATCAACCAGAGTTCCATCTCTGTCGATTCCGAAGGAACCTCCCCTTGTGTATGCTTCATTTCCATTTGAATCCATAACTTTAAAGAATCCAGCACCATCTATTGCTAGGTCTGTATTTATTGAGGTTTCTATAAGATTTCCTTGATTATAATCCTTATAAAATTCTGAGGTTTTAACACCTGATCCAGTAAAGGGCAGGTTATTTTCTCCCCCAGCATTGTTTTCTACAGGATATCCTCTTCTTTTTAGGGATTCTTGAACTAAATTATCAAAACTCACATCTATTCTCTTATATCCAACAGTGTTTATATTAGCAATATTATTTGAAATTGCATTCATTTTTTCCATATCAGCAGACATTCCGCTTCTAGAATTCCATAAACTTCTTATCAAATTATTTCACCTCATTTATAAAGATAATTTTATACTCTTCCTACTTCGTTTACGGTTTTACCCAAAGTCTCATCCAAGGACTGAACTATTTTTTGGTTACTTTCAAAGCTTCTCATAGTCATCATCATATCTGCCATTTCATTCATTACATTAACATTAGATTTTTCTAATGCATTTTGACTTATTTTAGATTTTGTAGCTGTAATGGGATTTTCCCCACTGTATAAGTTATCCCCCATTTTTTTTAATTTAGAGTAATCTTCAAAATCAGCTATATTCAATTTATATGTAGGAAGATTATTTAGGAAAATATTCCCATTTTCATCACATTTAACTTTTGCAACTTGTCCATTTACTACTAAATTAATAGGCTCTACTGCACCATTATTTCTTGTTGCCATTACCTTATACCCATTATCATTAACTAAGTACCCTTCTCTATTTAAATAAAAGTGCCCATCTCTTGTATAATAATTTTGGTCGTTAGTTCCATCACCTTTAGATACAACGAAAAATCCATTACCCCTTATAGCAAAATCTGTATCCTTTGTGGTTGCTTCTATGTCTCCTTGCTCATAGTCTACATATGTTTCATCAATTCTGCTTCCCAAAGACAATGTTCCCAAAACATTTCTAGTATTTTTACCATCTACAACTTTATCAAAATTTTGAAGTAATACATCCTCGAATTTTTTGTTAATTATACTATCTCTCTTATAACCTACAGTATTTACGTTAGCTAAATTATTACTTATACTGTCTTGTTTTGCTTCTTGAGTAATTAGTCCTGAAACTGCAGTGTAAATCCCTCTTATCATTTTTTCACATCCTCTACTGTTTCTTTAGAAGCTTCGTTTTCTATTACCTTATGCTCTCCCTTATATTCCATGCCGTATTCTCTTGCCTTCTTCTCAATTTCTACCTTAGATAAATTCACATTTATTTTCACATTCATCATAATGGAAGTTGCAATTAACATACCTATTCCAATGCCAAGGAAGACCTTTTTATCTTTTAATAAACACAATATACTTATTATTTTAGATATAATTCTTTTATTAATAGTACTTCCCCCTTACCAATTTTTAAGGCATCAGAAATTTCATCGATTGTTAAGCCTTTTTCCATTAGCTTTTCAACTTCTTTTATTTTAACGCCATTTTTTTCATTACCACTTTCTACTTTTTCATCTCTACTACCTTCAGTGGTATTACTTTTTTCATCTACTTTTCCATTGTTTATACTAATATCAACAGTGTCTTTTATTTCTTCAGTAAAACTGACTAAATCAATTTCTTTTGTAGTATTATCAGAAACATTATTATTAGTTATATTATTGTTTGAATTATTAGTGTTTGTATTATTTTCAGAAAGCCTATCTATCTTATTCTCTAATACTACTATTTCACCTTGAATTTCTAATAAGGTCTCTGCAAATTCTTTTCTTAGCTTTCCAATCTCTATTTGATAATCACTTATATTTTCTTCACTTCTATTTAGAATTCCTGCAAAATTATAGTCTTCAATTCTATTTTCTTCTTGTTTTTCTTTATTAATGGATCTTATGTTTACTATAATTAACGTTATAGAAATTAATAATAAAGCAATTGCTATTCCCATATGTCACCTCAATTAATTACCTTGTCCAATTAGAATACCTCATATTTAAGCTTGCTCATCACTTTTCTTAAATGAATTATTGCCCTACTATGTAATTGACATACTCTCGATTCAGATACTCCGAGAATTTTACCTATTTCCTTTAATGTCATAGCTTCATAATAGTATAAAGATAGTACCGTCTTATCTTTTTCGTTTATCATATTTAAAGCCTTTGTTAGATATTCTATTTGCTCTATTTCCTCTATGGACTTTTCAGGATTAGGACTTTTTTCATCCTCAATAGTTCCTATTAACATCATGTCATCTTCTTCTGAAAATATTAAATCTTCAAGAGATACAACTGAAATATAGTTAATAAAATTTTCAATTTCTCCTACATCTTCTAAGGATACTCCTAATTCATCTGCAATTTCCTTATTACTTGGTTCTTTTAAGTTTTTCTTTTGAAGCTTTTCAATTGCATTATTATATTTATTTAGCTTATCCATAGCTCCTTTAGAAATTGGACTGTTTTTCCTTATTTCATCGATCATAGAGCCTCTAATTCTTATAGAAGCATAAGTAGAAAATTTCATCCCTTTACTTTCATCAAATTTGTTAAAGGCATCCATAAGCCCTAGCATTCCATATCCAATCAAGTCCTCATACTCTATATATTTACTTTTGCCAATTATAACTCTTGAAGCAATATATTTAACTAAAGGAATGTATTTCTTTATTATTTGTTCTTTCACATCTAAATTTTTAGCTGTGGACATTAGTATTCCTCCTTTAATCCCTTCTTCATTTGTTCCCTCATAATTGCAAAAACATATTTAACTATCTTATCTTCTTCCATTATTCTAAGGTCAAAAAAACCTAATCCACACAGTTTATTATTCATTTCATCGTTTGTTATTCTCATTACTTCACCTTTAACAAGCATGCTACCTTCTTGAATAGGTAAAATAATTGCAAAGCAATCCCCCTTTTTTATATCTAATGAGGTTCTAAGCTTTGTTCCTCCTCCGCTAATATCTAATAAGGTTCCTTTTTCAAATTTCATTGTCGTAAGCTTGCTTTTATCAAATTTAAAGTCTTTACTTATTAAAGCAAATCTTACATCAATCAATACTGGTACTCTTACATATTTTCTTCTTTGTATTTTTTTATAGGTCTTTGGCTGATTCAACCAAATTAAAGGAATATTTGATCTAGTTCTCTCTACAACTGAAGAGGGGAATTTGTATATGCAATTTTCATCATAATATATTACTTCAATTCTTTCCCCTTTTCTTAGAGGTAAATACTGATTATCCTTAATAGGAACACTAATTGCTATAAGATTATTTTTAACATCTTGAATGTCACAATTATAATAAGTATCTTCATATATTATTTCTACTCTACTGTTAATTTTAAAGCTTAGTTCAGTCATTAATGCTCCCCCTTACGAAAAGATGCTAAAAATTTTTTTAAATAACCCTTGAATTCCTTCTCTATTTTTATTAATATTTAAACCTATCAATTTTAATGCAACATTGTTAATATCTTCAGCTGCCTCAGAATTTGGATAGTTTATTACCAATGGTTTTTGCATTCTTACTGATTGAATTAATTTTTTATCTTCAGAAATACTTCCTAAATGCTCTAGCTTAATATTTAAAAATCTGTCCGCAGCACTTTTAAATTTATTAAAGGTTCTTACCCCCTCTTCAGTATTTAAAACCCTATTAATAATCACTTTTGCTGAAGTTTTTATGTTAAAGTGATTAACTGCTTTCATAAGGCTATATGCATCTGTTAGGGAGGTTGGTTCTGGAGTCGTAATTATTACAAGTTCTTCGCAGCAACTTATAAATCCAAGAACAGTTCTATTTATTCCAGCTCCTGTATCCATTAGTATATAATCAAGCCCCTTTAAGTTTGAAAGCTTATTTAAAAAATTATCTCTTTTGTCCTGATCAATTTCATCAATTTTATTTATCCCTGAACCTCCAGCAAGTAATTTAATGCCATAAGGTCCTTCTATTACTACTTCTTCTATTTCTTTATTATTAAATATTATATCATAAACATTATATCTTGGTAAGAATCCCATTAGAACATCATCATTTCCCATTCCTACATCTGCATCAAAAATGAGTACTGACTTACCCATTTTTTGAAGGGTTATCCCTAAATTAACTACAAAATTGCTCTTACCTACTCCGCCTTTTCCAGAAGTAACTGTAATTATTTTTACGGCTTCACTTCCTTCAGTAAAAACATTATTATTACTTTCCTTTCTTGCCAGTTCTCTAAGTCTTTGTGCCTGGTCTAACATATAAAATCCTCTCCTAAAATTAGCTTACATACTTCATCAATTGTTACCTTTTTAAAATCTTCTGGAACGTTTTGCCCTATTGTAACATAACTTAGGGGTTTTCCAGCAGATTCTAGTATATTTAATATGGAGCCATAAGTTGTAGTTTCATCTAATTTAGTAATAATAACATTGTTAAAACTTAAAGCTTTGTAGCCTTCAACAATAGAATCAATATCTTTATCTTTTGTGGTACCGCTGATTACTAGATAAATATTGTCTGCACTAACCTTTTGAATAAAAGAATTAAGCTCCGCTATCTGCATTACATTTTTACTGCTTCTACCGGTAGTATCTATCAATATTACGTCCAAATCCTTCATAGCTTCTATAGCATTCTCCATTTCCTTTACAGAAAAAACAGTTTTAAAAGGTATGTTCATAATATCAGCATAAGTATTCAACTGTTCAATAGCACCTATTCTATATGTATCAATTGTTATTAGTCCAACCTTCTTTTTTTCTACTAAAGCAAGCCTTCCTGCTAACTTTGCAATGGTAGTAGTTTTTCCTACCCCCGTTGGCCCTGCTAAAACAACTATACCTTTCATTTCTGAATCAGATATTTTAATCATGTCTTCAATTATTTTCTTAATTTTTACCTCATCGCTTATATCTTCTTCTATTAAACTAGCTTTACTTACAATTTTACTTGCTAACTCTTCTCTAATATCATTATTTTCAAGTTTTAATTGTAATTCGCTTTTAGCTTTGGAAGCATCTTTATTTCCTTCAGAAATTTTATAAATCATTTCCTTCATCTCTTGCATCTGCTTTAATATTTGAGACTCTGAAGAATTTATTTCTTCCTCTGGCTTAGATACTTCAATATTTGTTTTATTTTCTTTAACTGGAACCTTTTTTTCCATTACCTTTTTTATAGCATCAATGCTGCTTTTCATTTCATTTTCAAATTCATTTTTATTCTTGTCTACTGCAGCTGTAACTTCAATTACTTTAGGCATAAAAATACCTTTAAAACCTGGTTTTTTAATCTTTCTTTGACTAATAATTACAGCATCTGCTCCTAATTCATATCTTATTCTATTCATAGCTTCATTCATGTTGTTAACTATATATTTTTTTATTATCATTGATAAGTAACAACTCCTTCAGTCCTTATTTCAACATCGTTTGGTATTTCATTTAATGAAAGTATATGTATTTGAGAGAACACCATTTCAATAAGCCTTCTAAAAGCAGGCCTTATTTTAGGTGAAACTAAAATAACTGGTTGATTTTCATAAAAATGTACTGAATCTAGAATGTTCTTTATAGAATCAAATATTTTAGTTGTGGCTTCTGGCGATACAGCTGGGAATGAACCTTGCATTGACTTTTGTATATTGTTTGCAACCATATCCTCTAAGTCAGGACTAAGTACAGCAACTGTCATTATCCTGTTTTCATCTATCAATGGATTACTTATAGTCCTCGCTAGAGAAAATCTTACGTACTCTGTTAATACTTCTATATCCTTTGTGTTTCTTGAATTATCAGCTAAAGATTCTAATATAGTTACCATATCTTTAATTGATACCTTTTCCTTTAATAAATTTTGAAGAACTTTTTGAACTTCTCCAATAGTCATAAGGTCTGGTATTAATTCTTCCACAACTGTACTGTATTTTTCTTTTACAGTATCTATTATTATCTTTGTCTCCTGTCTTCCTAATAACTCATAAGAATGTGCTTTAATTGTTTCAGTTAAATGGGTAACCATGACAGTAGTTGGGTCAACAACTGTTAGCCCTTTTATTTCAGCTTCTTCTCTTTGATCATTATTAATCCAAATAGCCGGAAGTCCAAAGGTTGGCTCTATTGTCCTGATTCCTTGTAGCGGAATATCATCTCCACTAGGATCCATGCATAGAATCATATTAGGCATCAAATCACCTTTAGCTATAACAGTTCCTCTTATTTTTATTACATATTCATTTGTCTTTAACTGTAGGTTGTCTCTAATTCTAATAGGCTGAACTATAATACCCATTTCGATTGCACATTGACGTCTTACAGAAGCTATTCTTTGAAGTAAATCTCCTCCTGCTGCTTCATCAGCTAATGGAATTAAACCGTAACCTATCTCTATATCCATTGGTTCAACAGAAATTAAACTAGTAACATTTTCTGGCTCTCTTTTTTCTGTTTCAATAATTTCCTGCTGTTCATTTTCAAATTGCATAATGACCTGGTCTTTTTCTTCTTTATAAAGAAAATAAGCACTAACACCAGTTGCAAGAGATAAAATGAAGAAAGCGGGCTTTGGAAAACCTGGTATAATTCCAAGAAAGAAAAGTACTGCTGAAGCAATTCCTAGTACCTTAGGAAAACCAGTTAATTGCTTAAATAACATATTACCAAGGTTTTCGCTTGAAGCAGAACGGGTAACTAGTATACCTGAAGCTGTTGATATGAGCAGAGCTGGTACTTGTGAAACTAGCCCATCTCCAATTGTAAGCTTTACATAGGTTGTAGCAGCTTCCCCGGCAGGCATTCCTTCCATTACTACTCCAATAATTATACCTACTATAATATTAATTATTGTAATAAGAATTCCGGCAATTGCATCCCCCTTTACAAATTTAGAAGCTCCATCCATAGCTCCATAAAAATTTGCTTCGTCTTGAATTTTAGTTCTTCTTTCTCTTGCTTCTGTTTCAGAAATAAGTCCTGCATTTAAGTCTGCATCTATACTCATCTGTTTACCTGGCATAGCATCTAATGTAAATCTAGCAGATACTTCTGATACTCTACCGGCACCATTTGTTATTACTACAAATTGAATTATGGTAATAATTAAAAATATAGTTATACCTACTACGAAATTATCCCCAGCTACAAAGTTACCAAAGGTTTCAATTATTTCTCCTGCATAGTGATCCCTTAATATCAGTCTTGTTGATGAAATATTAAGTCCTAATCTAAGCAAGGTAGTAATTAGCAGTAGTGTTGGAAAAACTGAAAATTGTAGTACTTCAGTGGTAAACATAGTAAGAAGTATTATCACTGAAGAAATTGTAATGTTTAAAGCTATAAAAACATCTAACAAAGCTGTTGGCATAGGAATTATAATCATCATTACAATTCCCATAACCCCAAAGGCAGCTATTATATCAAAATAATTTCTTATATTAACATTAATCCTTTTATTACTTTCCAAAAGTATTCACCCTTTACATCGGTTTTTTTAGCTTCAAAACAAGAGCTAAAATTTCTGCAACTGCTTGATACATTTCCTGTGGTATTTCATTTTCTAATTCAACCTTATCATATATAAGTCTTGCTAAAGGTTTATTTTCGATTATTGTCACACCATTTTCTTTTGCTACTTGCTTAATTTTAATAGCAATATATCCATTACCCTTAGCAACTAAAATAGGTGCATTGGTTTTTCCAGACTCGTATTTTAAAGCTACCGCAATATGAGTTGGATTAGTAATTACCACTGATGCATCTGGAACCTGCTGCATCATTCTTCTAGAAGCCATTTCCCTTTGTTTTTGTCTTATTTTACCTTTGATCTGAGGATCTCCCTCCATTTGCTTATATTCTTCTTTAATTTCCTGCTTTGTCATCCTCATATCTTTACCAAATTGATATTTCTGATATATAAAATCTATTAAAGCTATAGCAAGCATAATAATAGTAACTCTAAAAAAAATATCAATAGCTAATTTTAAAAATGTATTTGCTATTTGAGGTAACACTAAGTTTCCCATGGATAAAATCTTTTTAAAATTACTCTTAATAAAGTTATATCCTACTGTACCTACTACAATTACTACAGCTAGATTTTTAATCAAATCTACTAAACTTCTCATACTAAATATTTTTTTAAATCCACTTATTGGATTTATTTTGGAAAAGTTCGGTTTAATAGCTTCAGTAGAATTCATATATCCTGTTTGAATTACATTAGCAGCAATTCCAATTACCATTATAGGAACCACTACAGGTAAAATACTTAATGCACACCTTATAGTTACTTGAACTATAATTCCTTGCAGTGTGTCCATGGAAAGTTGCAAATTTAAACCATTTCCCAAAAATTCAATAATATCACTTTTTAGTGAATTTGCTATATATTCTCCTAAAGTTATTAAAATAATTGTCGAAGCTAATAAGGTAAGTGCTGAATTCACCTCTTTACTTTTTGGAACTTGTCCTTTTTTCTTAGCTTCACTTAACTTATGTGGAGTTGCACTTTCTGTTTTATCATCAGAGGCAAAAATTATTATCAACGGAATATATTTATAAAACTCTCTTATACTCGATGGAATGCCATCAAAAGCAACTGAGAGTATATTATAGATTATAGGTAAAGAAAGAGACACAACAGTTAAACCTAATAATATCTTAATAGGTAAACCTAATATCATAACATTTAGCTGTGGCACTGTCTTTGCTACAAGCCCCATAGTTAAATCAGTAATTACCATTATTATAATTATGGGAATTGCTATCCTAAGACCTAATTCAAAATACTTGATAAATACTTCAATAACTTGCATTGCACCCTTTTGAGATAAAATAAATTTTCCAATATGTACAATATTAAAGCTTTCAACAAGCGTCTTGATAAGTAGATGATGTCCATCTACTATAAAGAAAATAACCATACTAAACCAGTAAAGTATTCTTTCAATTAACGTTATATTACTGTTAGAGGTAGGATCAAACATTGAAAGCATACCAAACCCAACTTGCATATCCAAAATGGAACCTGCAAATCTAATACAGTGAAAGCATATGCTAGCCATAAAGCCTAAAACTAAGCCAGTTATAATTTCATTTGCACAAAAATATATTAATTTATAGTCACTATTGATGGCTGAAACAAAACTATAGTCGATTCCTGGCATAAGTATAAAAGCAAAAATCAAAGTAAACATTATCTTTAATATCTCAGGTGTACCTTTTGGGAAAAAAACTGGTACCACAAAAGTAAAGGCAAGTAACCTTAAAGAAATAAGAATAACTGCTGTAAAATATGTTACATTAATCAATTAATATTCCACCTACTTTGAGATACTAGCGATAATTTCAAATATTCGTTCAGTAAAGCTTACTATAGTTTGATTCATAAACTTCGCAGTAATTAGCCCTACTAGAGCAATTGCTATGAGCTTTGGAACAAAAGTTAAGGTTTGTTCCTGAATTTGTGTCGTTGCTTGAAAAATACTTATTATTAAACCTATTACTATTGAAACAATCAATATAGGAGCTGAAACTTTAATTCCTGTAGCTATAGCGTCTTTTAATATTCCTATTACCATGTCCTCACTCATTCATATCACCTCACGAAAATCCCATTACAAGAGACTTAACTAATAGATACCAGCCGTCCACCATAACAAATAATAATAGTTTAAAAGGTAATGAAATCATAACGGGGGGCAACATAAACATACCCATAGACATTAATACACTGGCAACAACTATGTCTATTATAATAAATGGTATATATATTAAAAAACCTATAGTAAAAGCAGTTTTCATTTCGCTTATAATAAAGGCAGGAATCACAATATAAAGAGGAACATTATCTATCTTAATATTAGTTTTATCAATTTTAGATATATCTAAAAATAACTCTAAATCTTTATCATTAGTTTCCTTAAGCATAAAATTTCTTATGGGCTTTGCGGCATTATCCATTGCCTGTTGTTGGCTAATTTTATTTTCTAAAAAGGGCTGTATAGCATCCTTGTTTATAGTATTAAAAGTAGGTGCCATAATGAATACAGTTAAAAATAACGCTAGTCCAATTAACACTTGACTTGGAGGTGCTTGTTGGGTTCCTAAAGCACTTTTTACAAAGCCTAATACAACTATTATTCTTGTAAAGCTAGTCATCATTACTAAAAATGAAGGAAGCAATGAGATTACTGTAAGCATAATAAGAAGCTTTATGTTATCTACATAATTTTTAGGTGTCCCTGCATTATCTATAGAAATATCTATTTTAGGGATTGGCAAAGTTTCTGGTGCTGCATAGGCAGTAATATTTATTAATAAAAATGCTCCTATTAAAATCAACAAGAATAAAAACCCTTTATTTTTTTTCATTGTTTATCGTCCTTTTTCAATTTAAGTTTGTTTAATACATCTTTTACATTAGTATATTCAGGTATATTTTTTAATTTTTCTAATTCATCTATTTTATCTTTTGGAAGAGTCATTAAAATCTTAACTTCTCCATGAGAAGATGCTATTACATGTGCTTCTTCCCCAATCTTTACAATAAGCAAAGTATTATCCTTTGAAATTGGCATTCTATCTAGTATTTTCATATATTTGCCATTCTGCATTTCTTGAAGCTTTCCTCCACCATATCTAAAAAATAGATATATTAGAAAAATTATAAAGGGTAAAAATATTATTAATTTAACTATTGTCATTATTGTTTCCATATAAAAACTTCCTTACTGAGCTTGAACGATAATATCATAAAAATACACGCTCTCTATTTTTCCGTCATTTAATAAAGGATTTATCTTATCCTTTATTTCCTTTTTGATTTGCTCTACTCCCGCTTCATTAAAATCAGAAGGTTTTTTATTTCTAAGAATTGAATTAACAGCATCTCTTAATATTGCTTTATTATCCTCTAACTCTGTTGGTAAATTTTTGTAATCTTTATTATCACCATCATATCCGATATAAATTTTCGCTTTTAAATACCCTGTAGCATTATCATCTTTTAAGTTAACTAAAAATTCATCCAAAGAGAAGGTTTTAATATTTACTACTGCCGCTTTATTTGTATCAGTTGTATTTTGCCCCGCCTTAATTTTAGTTGCAAAAACATACCCAGCGGCGGTTCCAGCAGCTATTAGAACAGCAATTAGTAAAATGATAATTATTATTTTTAGTATATTTCCCTTGGAACCTTCTTTTTTTTCATTTTTAACCTTTTCTGCCATATCAACTTTTCTCCTTTTCACTTGCTGAAATTAAAATGTTAACTCTTCTATTTTGTGCTCTATTAGCATAGGTATCATTTGGTGCAATGGGTCTATATTCACCATATCCAGCAGCTTGAAATCTTTTAGGATTCATTCCTTTATTTTGAACAAAATACTTTAGTACATTCACTGCTCTTTGAGTAGACAATTCCCAGTTGCTTGCAAACTCATAATTGCTAATAGGAACATTATCTGTGTGCCCTTCAATAATTACTTCATTTGGTAAGGAGGCTAGTAAAGAACCTATTTTATCTAATATAGACTTACTTTGAGTTTTTATATCTGCCTTTCCAATGTCAAATAAAATATTGTCTTTTAAAACCATAATTATTCCTCTAGTATCTTTTTTTATTTGAACTGAATCCTTTAAGTTGTTTGAATCAACAAATTTTTTCACTTTATTATACATATCATCCTGCTGTCCCCCTTGCTGAGGTCCCATATCCTGAGGTGGCCCAACAATAGGTACTTGTCCTTCAAAATTATACTCTAATATAGAGGTATCGTTTTTTCCAGTAAGCACTGATTGAAGAGATGATGAAAGTTGTTTAAATTTTACAGAGTCTATGCTAGAGTAAGAGTATAATAGCACAAAAAAGGTTAACACAAGGGTTATGGTATCAGCATAAGTAGCAAGCCATGCTTCTGTATTTATTTCACTTTCCGGTGCTTTTTTTCTTTTAGACATCTGCTCCCTCCTCGCTAGCTCCTTGGAGAGTATAGTACTTTTTCTTATCTGATGGGTTTAAATATGATAATAATTTTTCTTCAACAATTCTTGGATTCACGCCTGACTGTATAGCTAGAATTCCCTCTAACATCATTTCTCTTATAGTGGATTCTCTACCACTTTTATATGCTAAATTTGCTGCTGTTGGATTTGCAACTAAGCTAGCTATCAATGAACCATAATAAGTTGTAATAAGTGCTTTACCCATACCAGGTCCAAGACTTGAAGGGTCGTTAAGATTGGCAAGCATTTGAATAAGTCCAATTAATGTACCTAGCATACCAAAGGCAGGTGCATAGCCTGCCCAGGATCTAAGCATATCTGAACCATCCTTATGTCTTTTCTCCATTTCACCAATTTCTAGCTCAAGAATTTCTCTAATAGTTTCTGGTTCAATTCCATCCACAACCATTTGAAGTCCCTTTTTTAAAAAAGCATCTTCTACCTTATCTATATCCTCTTCTAAAGAGAGTAACCCTTCTCTTCTTGCTTTCTTTGATAATTCCCCAAATTCATTAATAATGTCTAAGCCAGCCATGCTGGTTTCCTTAAAGGATTGAACTATTACCTTAGAAATTCTCTTAAACTCAGTTATAGGATAGTTTATTAATAAAGCACTTATTGACCCTCCAACGGTTATTGCTATGGAAGCAGGGTCGAAGAACATTTTAAAAGTACCCCCTCCGCTTAGCATACCATAAACCATAAGTCCTGATCCTAAGAAAAATCCTATTAAGGTAAGCATGTCTTGTCTTTTCATCCTAAATAGCCTCCTATAAACCCAATGTAAAAATCTTTCGTTTATACTCTATAATTCTATCTATTACCTCTTTTGGAGTTTCAAGAACTATGTATTTTCTTCCATTGGTTAATGTAATTAAAGTTTCCGGGACTTGTTCCATTTTTTCTATGTGCTCAGCATTTAAATAAAACTGTTTGTTATTTAACCCAATTAAGCTTATCATCGTTAAAACCACCTTTGAAATTGACAATTGACAATGAATGATGAAATTCTGGATGAATTTCTTAAATTTAAAATTATAAATTCCTAGAAATTCTTTAAGAATTTCTACAATAATTGTCAATTGTCCACTGTACATTGTCAATTGGCTTTTAAATTCTATCTTTTTAAATTAATAATGTCTTGAAGAATCTCGTCTCCAGTGGAAATCATTTTACCAGCTGCTTGAAAGGCTCTTGTGGTTACTATCATATCAGTGAATTGTTCAGCAAGGTCAACATTTGACATTTCAAGGTTCCCTTGAAGCATATCACCAAATCCATCAGTATTATCATTGGCTGCAGCAGCTCCTGCACCACTTTTTAATATAGCTTCTCCAGAGTTTGAAGTATTTTGATATAAGTTTCTCCCTAATTTACTAAGTCCACCTGGATTTTTGAAAGATGACACTGCTATCTGACCAAGAGCACTTACGCTTCCATCGTCTAATACAGCTTTAATTACTCCGTCTTTTTCTATTGAAAAGCTTCTAACCTTCTTATCTCTTTCTGCAGTAATATTGAAATCCCAACTATATTTAGGTCTGTCCACATCCTCCATACCAGTTGGTAGACCATCAAGGGTTAGAGTGGTAACTGCTGTTCCATCATAATCATCATCTAATTTATCTATCTTTCCATTAGCATCTACATTTATTGTGAAATCACCATCTAAACCTTTAAATTCATTTCCATTTATGAATACTCTATATCCACCTTCAATAGCAGTTGTACCCCAATCAGTTCCATCTTCTTGAGTTTTAGGGCTATCTACCCATTTAACTTGTATTTGAAGATCTGTTGTTCCAGTATATACTCCGTTTGGTGTAGGTGTAGTTATTAAGATATTAGGAATTGGATCCACTACGGAAGTTCCATCATCATTTAATATTTTCCCTGTACCTGTATAATTAAATTCAGAAGTTATCTCTGTCCCATCTGCAGCTTTTTCATTTTTAAAAGCTGCTACATGTACTACATTTGGTATTCTAAGTGGAACTAAGGTATCTGAAGCCTTTAAACCATATTTTGCATCAACATCAACAAAGTTTACAACTCCATTACTTGCATAGTCAATACTTTTCACATCACTTATTCTTCCATACTGATCTTTCATTTCACTTAAATCATAACCTAAAACTCTATACCCATCTGAAGTAAGTAGGTTACCTTGATAATCTAGCGTTAAAGCTCCATCTCTAGTATAGTTTATTTCCATTCCGTTTGAATTAGTAATCCCATGTTCTCTTGAATCTACTAATACTCCAGCATAGTTTGAAGCAGGTATCTCACCTTTACCTACTATAAAATAACCTTCCCCGTCCATAGCTACATCTAAAGGTCTACTTGTTGGCTGCATCATACCTTGGGTTACAATTGTGTCTATTCCTGCTAATTGAACTCCAAGTCCTACTTGTCTAGGATTAACACCACCTTGGTTTTTTCCTGGTCCTAAAGCTTCTGTTACATTTTGACTTAACATATCTTGAAATCTAACTCTAGAAGTTTTAAAGCCAGTAGTTCCAACGTTAGCTATATTATTACCAGTAACATCTAGTTTTGTTTGATTTACTTTCATTCCACTTATTCCTGAATACATAGATCTTAACATCTCATTACCTCCATTTCTTTTCTTCGACTCTGTCGCTCATCGAAGCTTGGCTTCCTTTCGGTCCAGCCTATAATAGTACTACACTATCAATATTTGTAAATACATTTTCACTATCTTTATTTTTATCCATTGCCGTTATAATAGTTCTGTTTTTTACACTTGCTATTAATGCAAGATCCTTGTAGAGAATTAAAGAATCCTTTGATCCTTTTTCTTTAGCCAAATTTAAGCCTCTATTTATATTATCCATATCTGCTTTGTCAAGCTTAATGTTTCTATCCTCTAATCTCTTAAAAGCATGGCTTGATATAGTGAAATCTGGATTACTATTAATTTTACTATCTAATATTTTATTAAAACTTGATTCTGGCTTATTACTTTTCTGTACTAATGAACTACCCTGTAGAAATTCGCCCATAGGATACATTTGACCATTTATAACTCTATAACCCATATATATCACCTAGCTTTATTTTACTTTTATTAGCTCTCCATAGCTAAATTCTTTTTCAGTACCCTCTTCATCAATAATTACTTTCATTTTAATACCATCTGAAGCTTTGTATATCTCTTTAACTGTCCCTGAATATTCCTTATTTTCTGATGTAGATTTTAAATCTACAGACTTATTAATAAGGGATGAAGCGGTCATGAAGTTTATGTTTTGATTTAAGTAGCTTATGTTTTGACTTAAGTAAGTTAAGATTTGAGATTTATCATCTGGCACATCAATTATATCTGAAACCTCTTTAAAATTAAAATCCTTGTCCTCATATCCAACAATCTCATCGCCCTTATATTTTGCTACATTAACAGTAACAGTAACGTTATCTCCTACTTTAGAAACATTATTAACTGTTCCTCCATATTGCTTTCCATAATCATCGTAAGAATCTAAAGCTACTGTTTTTCCAACTAAACTGCTGGCAGAAGTAAAAGTCATTGTACTATTTAAATTTGCCATTTGCTCTAAGCTAGAAAATTGTGCTAACTGAGAAACATAAGCTGTTGAATCTTTAGCATTCATTGGATCCTGGTTAGTAAGCTCAGCAGTAAGAATTCTAAGAAAAGCATTTTTGTCCATTTCTTGACCCTTTTTTACAATTTTTGTACCTCTTTCAGTAGCTGTCTGAGAAGCTGCAACTGTATCTATCATATTAACCCCTCCTATACAAAAGCATTTAAATTACTATTTTCATATCTGTTTATAGGATCAACAGTTTCTATTTCCTCTGAAATAGCAGAGCCTTTGGATTTTAACTTAGTGTTGTTATTATCATACTGTCTCCTATCCTCTTTACTATTTTCATTACTGAAAAAAGTAGTATCCCCATTATATAGATCCATTGAAAAGTTTTGAATTTTTATTTCAGTATTAGAAATTTTATTGCTGATTTCTTGAAGATTAGAGTTTAGTAAGTTATAGGCTTCCTTGTTGCTTGCTGTAATATTTGCCTTCATTGCTCCATTTTCCAAAGTTAATTTTATTATCACTTCACCAAGTTCTCTTGGAACTATTTTTACAGTCATCTCTTTTATGTTGTTTTGATCCATAAATTTAATAGATCTAATAACATCCTCAACAAAAGTCTCACGGTTAACAGTTATATTTTTTGTAACCTCAGTAGTATTAGTTGTAGTTATTGTTTTACTAAATCCATTTATGAAGTTAGCAACCTTGTCCATTTTAGTATCGACTTCACTTTTATCAAGACTTGCTAATTCTTTTAAAAATTTATCCTCTTTACCAGAGCTATTATTTAAGTCTTTTCCTTCTCCTTGAGAATTGCTAAGATTATTTACTGCAATTTGTGTCTTTGTTTCTTGGAGACTATCACTATTTGATAATTTAGATTGAAGAATTTCCTGGATTCTTTCTTTTAAGTTTTGTTCATTGCCAATATTCATAAGCTTTATACCAATATCACTAGAGTATACTTCCTTTGATATCTTCTCAGATAGAGTATTTAATATATCCTTTACTGATAAATTTTTAAGGTTTTCTTTAGTTAGTGAATTGCTTAGCATTGACATTATTTCCTTATTAATAGATTCATATAAACTATTTGCTTTGTCTTCAGATAAGGATAATTGTTGTTTTAGCATATCAATAAGTTTAACCGAAAGCTCCTTTGATAACCCTTTAATGATATTAGAATTTTGAATATTTTCTCCATTAATATCTTGAAGATCTAATTTTCCATTTAAAAGGTTTTGAAGTAATAGCAATATTAATTCTTCTTCACTATTAGTAATAGCTTCTGATTTTTCATTCCCCTCACTTACAATTGAATTGTTATCTTCAATATTATTTGAGGTATTATCTCCTTCCTTTAAGGGAAGTTGATTATTTTGTATTACATCTTTTGAGTTTATAGTATCATCTTTTTTAATATCTTTAGAGGATGAACTTTGACTTTCGTAATTTTTTTCTAATAGTTTTTTAAAGTCATCTTTTCTGCTATTATTGTTTGTGTACTTATTTTCAATAGAAATATTATTTTCTCTATAATTTTTGTCTTCAACCTTACTGCTAGTGTTTTTTACCATGTTGTTTTTCAGGTATAATGCCATGTCAACAGAATAATTATTCATTTTCTTGCCTCCTTTCATTTATTTTTTAAATTTCTTATATATCCATAAAGAGCAAATTCATCATTAGATTTTTGTTCTATTAATTGCTGCTCTTTAAGATAAGCTTGTTTTTGGTTATCCTTTAAAATTTCAACAGTCTTTCTTTCAATTTGACTTTTTTTTAATTCTTCTCTTTTTAGTTCTAATTCTTTATTTTTTTTGTCTAACTCTCTAGTAGTTTCATTTATATTAAAGTGCAGAACATTGCAGTAGTTCTGTCTTATCTTTCTTTCCACCATAGTTCCATCTGTTTGAACTTTAGAATATTTGTTATAATTATCTTTAAGTTCATTTAATTTCTGTTGAACTCTATTTTTTTTGTCCTGTGCCTCTTTAAAATGTCTTTTACTTTCTTCTTCTTTTTGGTATCGAATATCAAGAATTTTTTGAAGCCTAAAATTAAATCCTGACATATACATTCCTCATTTATTTAAACATATTTTTAAGTCTAGAAATACTCTCATTAAAGCTACTGTGTTCATCAATATTCTGCTTTAAATAATTATTTATTTCATCTATATAATTTATAGCTAAATCTACTTTTTTGTTGCTGCCTTTTACGTATGCCCCAATATTAATTAGGTCTTCAGAATTATTATAAGTAGCCAGCAAATCTCTCCCAATTGAAGCGGACTTTTTATGATCTTCCTCTGCAATTTCTGACATTAATCTGCTTACACTATTAAGAACATCAATAGCAGGGTAATGATTTTTCGCAGCTAAGCTTCTTGACAAAATTATGTGTCCATCTAATATACCTCTTACAGCATCAGCAATTGGCTCATTAAAATCATCACCATCTACAAGTACAGTATAAAAAGCTGTTATTGAACCCTTGTCAGACATGCCTGATCTCTCCATTAACCTTGGGAGCATTGCAAAAACTGAAGGAGTATATCCTTTTGTAGCTGGCGGTTCACCAATTGCAAGCCCAACTTCTCTTTGTGCCATGGCAAACCTTGTTACAGAATCCATCATTAATATAACTTTTTTACCTTTATCTCTAAAGTACTCCGCAATAGCTGTAGCAGTAAATGATCCTTTAAGTCTTACTAGAGCAGGTTGATCAGAAGTAGCACATACTATTATAGATTTTTTTAATCCTTCTTCCCCTAAGTCCTTCTCAATAAAGTCAAGAACTTCTCTTCCCCTCTCTCCAATAAGAGCAATTACATTTACATCAGCTTTAGCTTCTCTTGCAATCATACCTAAGGTAGTACTTTTACCAACTCCACTACCTGCGAAAATTCCTATTCTTTGGCCTTCTCCACATGTTAAGAAGCCATCAATAGCTCTGACCCCTGTTGGTAAACAATCTTTAATTCGTCTTCTTTTAAGTGGATCCGGCGGTGAAGTATCAAGTGAGTATTCAGTAAAACTTTTAAGCTCCTGACCCTTTAAGGGTTTTCCTAGTCCATCCAACACCATTCCGAATAATTCCTCAGAGCATTTAACACTAAGGGGTTTTTTATTTGGTACCACTTTACATCCAGGTGATATACCAATAATTTCACCTAAAGGCATCAAGATTACATTATCCTCTCTAAAACCAACTACTTCGCAGGTTATTGGATGCTCCTTCTCGTTATATATAGTACAAACTTCTCCAATAAATGCCTTTATCCCCTCTACTTCTATAGTTAATCCAATTACTTGTTTTACTATTCCCTCTACATATTTAAAGTCAATTTCTAAGATTTTATTACATATGCCCTTAAAGTCTAGTGAAATTGCCAATGCTACACCAACCTTCTCCTGCTTTATAAAAAAAATTTTAATAACCTAAAGCAAAAATTTCTCTAACCTTTTCTAGTGCATCATTTACACTTACAACTATTTTTCCATTTTCTCTGATAATAATTGCTGTGCCATCTTCAATAGTATCATCCCCAACTACAAAGGTTTCCCCCCTATAGATTGATTGATTTTTCCAGTTTGCGATTTTATCCTGCAAATCTTCTAAATACTTGCTATTACATTTAACTATTATTGTCTTTGATTTATATGCCAATTCTAACGCATCAATTACCAAATTAGTGATGCCTTCTTTATTTTGTATTTCTTTTTTTAATATATGTTCAACACTAGAAATTATTAATCCTTTAATCTCTTCTTGCTTTTCTTCAATATATTTTATATATTCACTATTTGCTTTAAATAAAACCTCTTCTGCATTAGAAATAAGCTTATTAGCTTTAATATTTGCATCATTAATTTGTTTTTCTAAATACTTATTTCCATCAGAAATTCCCTTATCATATCCAGCCTTATAGCCTTCTGAGCTTCCTTTTTCATAAGCTTGCTGCTCGAGTCTATTAGCTTCTTCATAGGCTACTGCTAAAATTTTATCGCTTTCTCTTCTTGCATTTTCTAACATAGTTCTTGCAAGGACTTCATAGCTTTCTATAAAGTCCTTTGCATTTTTTTCTCCAAGTTCCTTTTTTTCAGTTTGATTATTATCCTTATTTGTAGAGTACTCTGTGTTAATCTGAAAATTGCCATTTTCAATTACACTATTGCTCTTAATTACTTTAAACGATGATAGCATCCTCTCCACCTCTTGAAACAATTATTTCTCCAGCATCTTCAAGTCTTCTTATGATACTAACAATCTTTTGCTGAGCTTTTTCTACATCCATAAGTCTAACAGGTCCCAAGAATTCTATATCTTCCTTTAATGAAGCAGCTGCTCTCTTAGATTGATTTCTAAAAATTGCATTAGCCACTTCTTCAGAGCAACCCTTGAGCGCAAGTGCAAGATCCTTTGTTTCCACTTCCCTAAGAACTCTTTGAATAGAAACATCATCAAGAGATATAACATCCTCAAATACAAACATAGATTGTTTGATCTTTTCTGCAAGTTCTGGATCTTCTCTCTCTAAGCCTTCTGTAATATTCTTTTCAGTTGTTCTATCAACTTGGTTAAGAATATCAACAAGGGTTTCAACCCCACCAATTATTGTCATATCTGTTCTTACTACTGAGGATAACTTACTATTTAAAACTTTTTCTATTTCTTTTATTACTATAGGAGAAGTATTATCCATAGATGCTATTCTATAGGCAACCTCTGTTTGTACATCTTCTGATAGCTCAGCTAATATTTGAGCAGCCTTATCCGCTTGCAAATAGCAAAGTATAAGCGCGATAGTTTGAGGATGTTCATTTGAAATAACATTTAATAATTGATGAGGATCGGCTTTTCTTGCAATTGCAAAAGGTCTATATTGTTGAGTTGCTTCTGAGACCTTTTCTAAGATTTCTTTTGCTCTTTGGCTTCCTAGTGCCTTTCCAAGAAGGTTTCTAGCATATTCAAAACCTCCTTCAAGTATAAAGTCCTTTGCCTTATTCATTTCAATGAACTCTTGTAGTATCTCTCCTCTTTGATTCTGTTTTACTGATGTAATATTGGCTATTTCATAAGTAATTTTTTGTATTTCTGCATCGCCTAATCTTTTTATAATTCCTGAAGCTACTTCTGGTCCAAGGGTTATAAATAGAATGGCAGCTTTTTGAACCCCAGTTAACTTATTTTCCTTTGCCATTCACATCACCTCTCATCTTCGGCCATCCATGATTTTATAATGTCAGCAACTTGATCTGGTTTTTGAGTAGCGTACTTTTTAATTTCCTTTTCAACATGAGTGCTTTCATTTTCTTCTTCAAAATCAATTGGTTTAAGGTTTTCTTTTGGTTCTATTTTTTCATCAATCAATATATTAATACCATCCAATTCAGGTTCTTCCATTTCTTTTGCCTTCTTAGCCTTTCTCATTGAAATTAGTATAATAAGTAGGAGAATAAACCCTGCAACTCCTGCCCCAATATATTTATACATAAGCATTTTTTTATTAGCTGCTTCTTCTTCAGCCAGTTTTGCCGCTTCCTCTGCTGCAGCACTTTCACTAGAGTTATTAAATTTAGCACCCTCTATGCTTATAATATCTCCTCTGCTTTGATTATAGCTAATAGCTGCCACAACTAAATTGTTAATACTTGCTCTTTCTTCTTCAGTTATTCCTTCATTATTTACAACTACTGAGGCTGAAATCTTCTTCACCTTTCCAGGTGCAGAAACTGTTTTCTCGTTGGTTGTACCATTGTCCCAATTTGTAATTTGTTTTTCATCAGAAGTTTGAGTGTTACTTCCAGAAGTATTATATGTACTAGTCATATTATTGTCCACTGGTCCACTACTTGTAGTCCCTGGAGCTGTATTTGAGGTACTTTTAGATATTTCTTGACTTTTAATTACATGATTAGGGTCTACAGTTATAGAAGTTTTTTCATTAGCGTCAAAATCAAGGTCAAGATCAACTGCTACCTTTACCCCATCACCATATTTAGGAGATAATAAATTTAATATCTTTTTTTCATATTCCTTTTCTAAATTACTTTTATATAGCTGTTGTTTTTCAATTGCAGAAGAAACATCACTATCTTCATCTTTATATAATCCATCTGCTAAATCTACAGTTTTGCCATTTATAACACCAAGTACTTTTACATTTTCTTTAGGTAAATTCTTAACACTTCCTGTAACCAAGGATACTATAGCTTTTACTTGATCCTTGGTAATATTTTTCCCAGTATTAATTTCCAAAGTAACAGAAGCTTGTGCTTTTTCAGCTTCCTTAAAAAAATTTCCTTCCTCAGGCATAACTAATAAAACTACTGCTTTTTTCACCTCAGGTAGTATCATTATATTTCTTGCAAGTTCGCCCTCCATTGCAATTTTATACTTCAAGTTTCTCTCTTTGTCAGTCATTCCAAAGGTATTGCTTTGATCTAGTATTTCATAGCCCTGTGATCCACCTGTAAGCTGTGGAGCAAGTTCCATTCTTAATTCTGATACATATTCTTCTGGAACCATAATATTACTATTTTCTATCTTATATTTTATCTTTTTTTCATTTATTTTTGCCAATATCGTTGGTGTATCGCTTGGATCAGCATTTCCATAAAGCAAAGCATAGTTTGTTTTATTAAAAAATACAATAATATATGCAATACCTATAATCATTCCAATTGTAAGTACACTGAATGCTATTTTTTTTCCCTTACTCATATTTCTTATCTTTTCTAGCAACTTACTGAAAGTATCTTTTATTTTGTCCATTTATTTAGCACTCCTAACTATACCTGCATTCGATTGATCTCTTGATAAGCCTCCATGACTTTATTTCTTACTTGTACTGCAAGTTCGAGAGAAAGTTTAGCTTCTTCTGTTTTAATCATAACATCATGAATGTCTGTATCTTCTCCTTTAATGAAGCTTTCTGTGGACGTTTCAGCCTCTAATTGTTTGTTATTTACTTCATCTAGCTTAGTTTTTAAGGCTTCTTCAAAACCTAAAGAATTATTATCATTTTGAGTCCCTTCTTTGTTGTCAACTATTCCTAAGCCTGAGTATATATAATTACTTGGTATAAATTCATTTATTTTCATAACAATTACCCCTATCTACCTATTTCTAGTGCTTTCATAAACATACTTTTTTCTGAGTTTATTGCTGTTACATTTGCTTCATAAGCTCTTGTAGCTGCAATCATGTCTGCCATTTCATTTAAAATATTAACATTTGGCATTAAAACATATCCTTCTAAATCTGCATCTGGATGTGTAGGATCGTAAACCCGTCGAAGCTCTGAATCATCATCCACAATTCCTATAGCTTTAACTCCATTTAGATTAGCTTCTTTAGAATTATTATTAATTTCCTTTGTTAAGTTTTCTTCAAACACAGCTATTTTTCTTCTATATGGTTGTCCATCTTCACCTCTGGTTGTAGTAGCATTTGCAATATTAGACGCAATAGTATCCATTCTAAGTCTTTCTGCTGAAAGTCCGCTAGAACTTATTCTTAATGAACTAAAAGCACCACTCATACTATTTTCCTCCTGATATTATGTATCTTTTAATGGAAATCCTTGAATTTAATTCTGTAATAAGAGCATTATATTTTAAAGTATTTGCAGCTAAATTTGTCATTTCATTATCTACATCTACATTATTTCCATCTTTTCTAACACTTGTGGCTTCATCTTTTTTTATTTCCATCTCTCCATATTCGATAGAATTTTTAATATGTTTTTTATCTGTAACCTCAAGAGCTAACTTATCTTGACTCTCTTTTAAATTATCTTCGAAGGTTACATAAAATCTCTTGTAGCCTTTTGTATTAAAGTTTGCAATATTATTAGCTATTACCTTACCTCTTTCCACTGATACATCTAAGGATTTTTTTATTAAATCATAGTTTTTCTGACTTAAAGACAAATCATCAATTTTCAAAATATCCTCTCCCCAATTTATATATTATTCACAAGTCTTTAAAATCCTTCTAAAATAAGTCAAAAATAAACAATAAATTACTTAATAATTAGAATATAGACTATTAATTTGTAATTTATCAACCATTAGCCTTTACATTATTATATTATATTTATTTGATAATTTAAACAATTTTAATATATTTTTAATTTTAAATTAAAAATAATATTAAATAATATTATTTAACAGTATTTTTTTACCTATTATCTTAATATTTTCATAAAATTTCATCTTAAATTAACAATTATAATAATTATATATTGTAATGATAAACTTTTCTAGCGAATAATGATTTAAAATTATTAATTTGGTAAAATAATTATTATTATCTATTTACACTAAAAAAACTGTAAAACATTCGTTCTACAGTTCAAATTATAATTTTCCTTATATTTTATCTTGATCTAACATTTTCTAAAATTCTTAAAACATCTTGTGGTATTTTATTTGATTGAACCATCATAGCGTTACCAGCCTCAATCAAAATATTATCTTTTGAGTAATTCATCATTTCTTCTGCCATATCTGCATCTCTAACTTTGCTTTCGGCACCAACTATAGAATCATGAATTTCCCCTATTTTGGTATAGGTACTTTCAAATCTGTTTTCTAAGGCACCGTATTTACTTCTTACTTTAGTAACCTTTTCAATAGCTGAATCAATAATAGATAAGGACTGTTCTATACCTAGGGCATTAATACCGTCAGTATCATCACTTGTCTTGTCAAATAATTTACTTAAACTAAAATCTGGATTTATATCGCTTGGAAGGCTACCACTGGTTAAATCATAAACAGGTATTTCAACAATTTCACCTACATTTGCCCCTACTGGCATCGATATGTTCTCCGTCAAACTACCATTTAAAAGCTTAACTCCATTAAATTCAGAGTTATTTGCAGTAGCATCAATACCTTCAATCATCTGATTAATCTCTTTTTGAACTATATTTCTATCTCCTGGAGTTGTAACTCCTCCTGATTGTACTGTAAGTTCCCTTATTCTTTGAAGCATAGAAGTAACGTTATCTAAAGCACCTTCTGCAGTTTGCAACATACTAACCCCATCTTGTGAATTTCTTTGTGCCATTTGAAGCCCTCTAATTTGAATCCTCATCTTTTCACTGCTCGCGATAGCATTAGGATCATCCTTTGCACTACTAATCTTATAACCTGAAGATATTTTTTCAAGGGCATTACTTTGTCTTGATAGAACTTTACTATGTTCTTTATAAATATTAAGAGATTCTAAATTATACATTAATCTCATCTTATCACTCACTCCATGATTACAATTTTATACATTATATTATCGTATATTTGTTATTTAACTTTATACATTACATATATTCTATAGTTTTTAAAATTAAATCCAATCTCTCTATAGCTTCCGAAACACTTATTCTATCATTTTTCAGCTCTTGATATAGTATATATAAGCTTGCATTCAATCCTTCATCTATAGTTTTGATTACAACCATTTCACTATATATTTGATCTAGAATTTTTCCCTTTATATCTTTATTATGTAATATATCCTTATCTATATAGCTTATAAGCTTCTCCAAACTTTTTACTACATTTTCATCATAACATATAGATTTTACTTTTGTTAATTCATTTATTATTTTATTAATCTGATCTAATTTTACTTCTATTTCAGTATCTTTCAAGAGGATTCCTCCTATTTTTATGTATTTTAATCTTTTATATAAGTATATCAATAAAATGCAAAATATTAAAGAGAATATTTGGAACTTAATCCGCCTCCATCTTCTAACTTATAGTAATTTAATATTGAAATCATTTAAAATATTTTCTATAATTAAATTATAATGGAAAAGTAGGTGTATGTTTATGGTATCTTCTGTTAATCCATATCCTCCTATAAATACTATATCAACTTTAGGCAATGCATCTATGGATTATTTAAATTTGGCTTTAGTAGTTCAAGTAAATAAGACGTTACAAGAAAGTACTCAGGAGTTTATCTCTTCTTTCAATTCTCACAAACTATATTTAAATATACAGAACATAAATAATAAAAGCCCTCAAAGTTTTGTAAGTACCTATGTTTAATCTTATCTAAATATTAAAAAGAGCACCAACAGCTATTAAACAAGCCGCCGATGCTCATTATAGTATTTTGTCATCTTTCATTATTTTGCTTTCTCCATCTAGTGCTCTAACCTGTTCAGCTAGGTTGTTTATTTTAGTATTTAGTGCTTCTAGTTCATATAAAGTAATGTTACTCTGCTTTGTCAGCTCTGTTATCTCCTTCATTTTTAACAGCTTTTCTTCTATGATGTCTAGCATCTTTTGTCTGTACTTGACCCACTGTAGTTCATGCTCCAGTTCTTTTATTAGTTCTTCCTTTTCCTTCATCTGAACTATGCACTAACATCTATGTGACTACCTAAATCTGGGTCACCTGTAGAGTTCTTTATTATTTCTGTAATCTGTGCAGCTGTTTCCTTACCTGTATCCATCGCCATCTTCATTACTTCTATGCCTGCTGATTCTTGAACTCTTGATTGACTCATTACCATTGATAGTACTGCTATATCCATAATTATTCCTCCAATATTTGAAATTTTTACACCCCTTCAGTGTTTGGGATTAATTTAACTGTGCTTTAAGTCTTTTCCTTGCTGGTTCATACTCACCACACATAAAATAATACTCTACAGCTTTTTCTCTAAAACCCAGCACGTCATATATAACCCCTATATTATAATAAGAACTATATGAAGTTATTCCATCTACCTTTGCATATTGAAATTTGGTACACTCTAAAAAGCTTTCTACTGCCTGTGTAAATTTAGAATTATTCATATATATTAATCCCATAAGAAAATGAAAATCTGGTAGTTTTGAGTAAACCTCAAAGCAATTTTCTAAAATAAGAGCTTGAGAGTACCTCCCACTATTAATTAGAGAATATCCGTAGGTTTCTACTAAGTCTTCCACATATTGCAACCTAAAATCTAGCTGAAAAGATAATGCCTTTTCAAAATAAAAAGCAGCAGTATTGTAATCCTTTAGTATATAATAGGACTTACCTAATTGAAAATAAAGATAAGGGTCTTGTGAGTCATTTTTAACTGCCACTTCTAATAAATCTATATTTCTTTTAAGTTTATCTTCTCCATCTAATATTTCCTTTGTATATCCAATATGCTTTGCAGTTATATCTACCATCTCTGTTTCATAAGCTTTACCATCTAAAGCTACAAGTTGTTCATTAATTATTCCTTCATAATGAAAATAGTTTTTGTTAAACACTCTATTTACCCTTTCTATATATTTCTTTTTGCATTTAGAATCTTCCACTATATTAATTTTCCGAATTCTACCTACCTTATTTTTATTTAAAGAACTTTTTATAAATACATCTACATTATATCTAAAGAAAACTGTGATAAATTCATCTGCATCTAACACAAGTATCCACTCCTTTGAAGCTTTGGATATAGAGAAATTTCTAGCTTTTGAAAAATCATTGCACCATTTAAAGTCATAGATTTTATCTGTAAATTCCGATGCAATAATCTTTGTATTATCAGTGGAACCTGTATCTACTATAATTATTTCGTCAACAAAAGCTGATATTTTAGATAAGCATTTTTTTAGATTTTCTCCTTCATTTTTAACTATAATACATAAAGCTAACATATTTTTAACCCCTATAATTTGTCCTTTATTAATCTACTCTAAAAGTTTAATACTTTTTTATCTACAGTCTCTGATAATTCATTTATAGTTACATCTCTACCAGTGCCTGCATTAGCTATTTCACCATATACATTTTGCTATTAACATATTTACTACTTACAATAATATTAGAGATTTGTGATTATGCAAAATGAGCATCAGTAGCTATTACTGCACCTACTGATGCTTATTCTAACATTTTTCCATCTTCTACTTTCACCATCCAATGTTCTTACCTGTTTAGATGATTTATTTAGTCTATTATTTAGGAGTTCTAGTTCCCCTACAGTAAGGTTCCTATGTTTAGCCTACTCCGTTAGTTGACTCATCTTCAGTTTTTAATTAAAATAGCCATGTGTGCCATTGTAACAAATTCATTTCCCTTCAGCAAGTCAAATAATTGTTTTAAAAATGAATTATTATGTTCAAAAGTTTTAGCCAAAGATTGTACTAGCTTAATAATATGATCTGTATTAAAATTTTCTTTTTGAAACCCAGAAATACCAATAAGATGCATTTTAATTAATGCATAATGAATAATAAGCATTACATAATTATCAAATAAATTTTTCTCTCCACTTAAAGGAAATGTATTTTTAAATACATAATTTACAAGGTAATTTTCAAGTATATATTCCTTTTCCCTCATATAAGGTTCGTAATAATTACTGTAAGCCTCTTTATATCTTTCCCCTACTTCTTCAACAGTTGCTTCTTTAGTATATTTTATACCTACTAAAAATTCTCCTAAAGATTCCATATATCGTTTGCTTGACACTCCTTTTATAACTCTTATATCAGTAAGTTCTTTTAGAAGTTTCATTTGGATGTTAATTTGAGCTGGAATATCATTTAACATATTTTCAAATACATCAGAATTGATCATATTAATATACTTTGCTATTAACTCCGGAATTTCTTTAACTTTATTTTCATCAATAGCAATTTGTAATTTCTGATAAAACAATCCCAATATAACTAATCTTTCCCACAATTTAAATTTTCTATTTTGTAATAGCTGTATAGTAAATATTCGAAGTTCCCAGAAGTATCTTTCTGGTTTATTTGAAACAGATAAAGCATAAGTATCTATTTTTTTTTCAATTCTAAATATATCTGGCACATTTTCTTCAATTTCATCAAATTCCATAGGTTCAGGATTTAACAATACAAGTCGAGCTATTTCAGGACAAGACAAAGTCGCTGATCTTTCCATTACTCCATTTACCTCTCTTGTTAACCTTGGGTAAACAGCACAAGTAATAGATAAAGCTTCAAATCCTAATTTTTGTTGGATTTTACACAATTTATCACCTGTCAAAAATGGGCAACTTCCTTGTTTATCCAATAATATTTTTGCATAATTTTGCTCATTAGCATTTGAACGATTCCTTTTTACTTTTTCTCTTAGTAGATCTTTTATTTCTGATTCATTAGTATTTTTGTAATGCTTATAGGTTTTTTCATCAATAGTTACTCTCCATCCTGCACAACATGTATCTTCACATGCAGAACCTATACACTTAAATTTTTGCATATATTGAGGAACAAGAATCTTTCTATTTACATTATTCATATTTTTCTCATCTCCCAAATCTATTATTTATGTTATGTAAAAAGAGTCAGAGTTATTACCCTGACTCTTTAGTATTATTTTTATAGATTCAACAATTACAATGATACTCCTCCTCATTACTTCGGATGAGTAAGCGATTCACACAATTTTAGAAAGACACTAAAATTGGTTCACTGCTTATCTTAATAATTGAAGAACACCTTGAGGTTGTTGATTAGCTTGAGCAAGCATAGCTTGTGCAGCTTGGCTAAGAATGTTATTCTTAGAGAAATTCATCATTTCTTTAGCCATATCAACATCACGAATTCTGCTTTCTGAAGAAGTTAAGTTTTCACTTGATGTTCCTAAATTATTAATAGTGTGCTCTAATCTATTTTGGAATGCACCAAGCTTAGAACGTTCAGCTGAAACCGCTGTAAGAGCATTGTCAAGTACTTTAATTGCAGCTGTTGCTTTTGTTCCAGTAGTTACATCCAATGCAAATTCAGCAGCAGTACTATTTGTTCCATTAGTAACAGACTTCGTATTAAATTCTGCTGTATAATTCACTCCATCATTTGTAACAGTTGTAGTAGTTGCACTATCAGAAGAAATTCCAAGAGCAACTGAAGTCATATCACTTATATCAATAGCCATTGATTGTCCAGTATTTGCACCTATTTGCATCTTAAGTGATAAATCTCCATCACTTGAATCCTTTATTTCAAAGGTAGCATTAGTACCGTCTGCAACAGCAGCATCTGTTTCAATTTCTATTCCTGTAGTTCCAAGAGTAACAACATCTCCTCTGTTGAATACTTGACTGCTTACAATAGTTTCATTAGTATCAGTATTCTTTAGAGACATAGTATATTGACTGCCTGCAGCAACATCTTTAACTGAGAAGAATACATCTCCATCAGCAAGAGCAGCTCCTGTATAAGTTATTCCAACATTGAAACCAAGATCAAGTTTTGTACCAGCTACAGCTGCAGTATCAAGTGCATATGAACCAGCTCCACCTACTGCAGAACCATCAGCATTTTGTATTGTTGCTGTTGCTGTATTAACTTCATCTGCATCAAAAGACACAGTGTTTGTAGCAGCTACAGCCATAGCACCAAGATTAGTTCCGTCAAGATCTATAAGCACTCCGTCTGCAGCATTTCCTATTTGAAGATTTGTAGTATTTCCAAGTACAAGATCATTCTCAGTTAATGTAACAGCAGCACCTCTAGGAGCACCACCATCTTTCATTTGTACTGTCCATGTGTCTTCATAAGATACTGTGGTATTAAATGTATTACCTCTTACAAACTCAGCAGAAGAATCTTTAATGTCAAGCTTCAAAATACCGCCATCATCAAAAGTAAATGTTGAAGCTAATCCATCTGCAGCATCATTTAAAGTTACAGATTCTATGTTACCTGTAGCAAGTTGTTTAACATCAACTTGGTTTTTAATAGTTAAATCAATAGCATCTCCATCAAATGCTGAGTCTTTAACCGCGTCATCATTACTATCACTTGCCCATAAAGCAGCAAGATCAACATCAAAACTTACATCTCCAAGTTTAATTGTAGTTGCACCTGAAGTTGCTGTTACATCAACATTTATTGTATCTGTTACAGCACCATTTACAAGTGTAAATGAATAAGTTTCTTTACCAGCACCACCAGCTTGTGCTACTTGATCCATCTTTATTTGGAAAGCAGTGGCATTAGCATATGTTGAATCATTATCGATACTTATATTTGATACAACTGTAGCTAAAGTACCTGCACCATTATTTGCACCTGAAACAACAGCCTTGGTTGTAATTTCATAAGAACCTTCAGTTGCATCTGTAGCATTATCTGCTAGCACATTTGAAATACCTCCTGCAGTAACCTCTGACGCATTTATAGCTCTATTTTTAGTTATATCTACAGTATATGTGCTTCCATCAGTTAATGTAGAATTAGCATCTACACTTATACCTGATGCACCACCAGCAAGCATGCTAGTAGCATCTACAACTGAACCAGATTCTACAGTCATAGAATCCTGAGTAACAATATTAATCTTATAGTTACCTGCTGCAAGAGAAACATCATCTCCATCAGCTGTGTATTCATCAATTGCAGTTATTCCATTTGCTGGGTTTGTTGCATTTACATTTTGTACTGCAGCATTTGATTTAACTTCAATTTTATAGTTACCTTCTGCAAGAGTAGAAGCAGTATCAACATCTAAATTTTTCAATGTAGCTGCTGAATAAGTAACTGCTCCATCTACTCCCATAGATCTTGCATTTGTTGCTCTACTTCCATCTAAAAGTTTCATAGTGTTAAATTCAGTTGTATTACCTATTCTATTAATTTCAGAAGTCAATTGATTTACTTCCTTCTGTATTTCTCCACGGTCACTTTCAGTATTAGTATCATTTGATGCTTGTACAGCTAATTCTCTCATTCTTTGAAGAATGGAATGTGTTTCACTTAATGCACCTTCAGCAGTTTGAATCATAGATATAGAATCTTGACCATTTCTTGCTGCTTGATCAAGTCCTCTGATTTGACTTCTCATCTTTTCACTAATTGCTAGACCTGCAGCATCATCACCAGCTCTGTTAATTCTAAGACCAGATGAAAGTTTTTCCATTGACCTACCTGAAGCTGCTGTGTTTCCAGTCATCATTCTATGAGCATTCATAGCGTTCATATTGTGATTAATTATCATAATAAATTCCCTCCTTGAATTATTAAGTGGAAATCCTTTTCCACCTATATTAATTTTTTATTAAAAAATATATACGAGTTGGCCAACTGTGTATTAATTTTCTTAGTGATTTATCGTAGTTATATTTATAGACTTTACATTTTTTATATAAAATTTTTTATATTATATTTTTTTATTAAAAAATATGGAATCTACATAATTTGATCTTGTATAGCTACTTTTAGCATTTTTCCCTTTTAAAAAATTTTCAATTTCAGTTTTCAACTTATCTTTCTTTTTATTCATAATATTTTTTACTTTTTCTTCAATTGTTAATAAATCTAATTCCTTACTTATTAATATAAACTCCTCTTTACTATAATTAATAGTGTTTATATTTTCTATAATTTGTTGACGTTCTCTAAGTATTTTCTCTATTTCATCAAATTTTTCTTCTTCAGCACATTTTAAAATTTCCATTGTTTTATTTTTATATTCAAGTAACACATAGTTTAATTTTGGATCCATATTTTTTTACCATCCCCAATTAGTTATTAATTAGATGCTGTTCCAAGCTGCTGTGCTAACCAGCTTGATTGTGAATTTAAGCTATTCATAGCAGATTCAAGCTTTGAAAATTGAATATAATATCTATTTTCCCTATCAGTTAATCTATCAGAGAAATCTAATATTCTTTTATCCTGATCTTTCATTTGATTGTATAAAATATTATTATATTCGCTAAAATCTCCTACAATACCTGCTTTTTCAAGAAGTACTCCCTTTTTACCACTACTATCACGAATGGTCCGAACATTGTCTTGAAGTACATCATTTATACGCTGCAATATTCCTGATTCCTTGTATCTTGTAGAATAATTAGTATGGTCAGCAGTATAGGAAGTATTTGAGGTTTTAATAAATAAATCTCTAACTTTATCAGGATTGTTTAATAATGTATCCTTTAACTTTTGTTCATCATTTATTACTATTTTTCCTGCTTGCGATATGTCAGAAGAGGATCCAATTCCAATTTCAGATAAAGTTATTCCAGCATTTTCTACTGAATCATAAAAAACTTTTCTTAAATTAGTAAGCATATTATTTAAATAAGAATCATTTTTAACTAAACCTTCCTTTGCTTTTGTTTCCCAAAGCTTAATACTATCTTCACTCATTTCACTTTTTTGCTCATCTGTTAGCGGAAGATAATATCCACTATACTCTCCCGACTTTGGCCTTGATTCATTTACTTTATCCCTAATTTTACCAACCATTTCATTATATTTTTCTATAAAATCCTTAACCTTAGTGATAGCTTTTTCTGGATCTGCAGTTACAGAAAAAATTATTGGACCTTGTCCTTCTTTATTAACAACATAAGATACATCATCAATAGAAAAAGTGTTATTGGCATAATGGAGAGTATTTGATTCACCTTTAGGATTAGTTATTTTTATTTCTGCATCTTCCCCTTTTACATCTGTTATAGTTCCTGTTCCCAGTAGAGTTCCCAGAAAACTTCCACTATTATCTGAAGCATTTATTACTTGATCTTCACCTGTATCTTTTGAATTGATAGTAAATTTTCTATTGAGCTCACTATATGATATATCTACATTAGCTCTCACACTTATTTCTGACAAAACATCTCTAATAGTTTTATTCTTTCCGCCAATTATAAGGTCATTAGGGTCTGTACTATTATCTTCCTCTTGACTAAAATCATAATGAAATACTTCTCCATTTATAGTGAATTTAACTTCACCAGCAACTATGCCAGAGATTTTATCATTTAGAGTTTGATTTACCCTAAAAGTAGATGACATGCCTAATGTGGTAGTGGCATTACCGCTCATACTTATTTGATTATCTGTAGTTGATATAAATGATAGTTTTCCATCAATGTCTTTGTATGCTTTCAATTTAAACGTATTTACATCATTAAACATTACTCCTCCACCAGGAGCTGGAACTGTAGTAAGTTTACTATTTATATCTGCAGCTATAGATTCAACTAAATTAGCGTCACTTGTATAATCTCCTTCTGAAAGGGTAATGTTTGTTCTTGTGCCATTTATGTTCAATGTAAGTACATCATTTATACCTGCAATTATTCTTTTATCATAAGATAAAGTATCGCCATTAAAAATTGTTGGGTTAGATTTATTGGGATCTGCTATGTTCTCGCTATTTATTATTGGTTTGCTTGTAATAGTAAAGTTTCTATTATCGCTTCCACCAGCATATTCTACTTTTAAATCATCTGCTGACACTTGTGCAATAAACCCATTAGGTATTGAACTTCCATCTTCTTTTGCTCTTGCAACAGACAGTTTACTATTAATAGCGGAAGCTAATTCATCTAATGAATAATTACTTTCACTTAAAGTTATTTCAAATGTTTTTCCACCAACCGTTACACTTACATTTTTATTATTGCTATCTATAACAGTAAGCCGTTTCATTTCTATGTTATTATCAGAATTTACTACTGCTTTTACTAGTTTACTAATATCCGTACCATCATCAGTAGAAACTAACTTACCATTAATTGTACTTACAAGTTCTGATATATTAGAGTATACTTTTTTATCTAAAGTTACATCCTTACCATCAATTACAAGTTTATCATTATTTGAATTTATGACTACAGGAAAATTTATTTCTCCGCTTACCTGTTTTATATTTACATTCTTAGTTCCTAATACAGATGCTTTTTTTGCAATATTTGTAACATCTATTTCGTAATCACCACTTAATGCCGTTGCTCCTGGAGTCATAGTCACAGCATTTGTGGTATTTGTTGTAGTTGCTTGAAGTGTTGAAAAATTTTTGGATGATAACATATATGAATCAGTTTTTAACACATCAAAATAAGTACTTTTAAAAGTATTAACTGAACCTATTATATCTCTATATATTTCCTGCTTCCACTGCATAATCTGTTTATCTTGCTTCATTTTGTCTAATCTTATTTTATAAGGATTCATTAATTGTTTTATCGTTGTATCAGTATCCATTCCTGTTGCCATTCCAGTTATTCTTAAATTGCTACTCATATTTTTCACCTTCCTCTCATATAAGATACACTATTTTATACCTTTTGATAATTTTTCTGCATGATGCCAAGTATCTCTTACATCTTCAATTAAAGGAATAAGTTCATCCATTATTGCCACATCCTTTTTTATATTAGCCTCTCCAAGTCTTCTAACTATAAACTCATAAATGCTCATTAATTGTTGTCCCCATTCTCCAGCTTGCTTTACATCAAGGGTTACAATTAATTCGTAAAAAACATCTTGAGTTTTTGTAATATTAGTATGAGCCTTTGATATATCTTTATCTAAAATAGCCTGTCTTCCAATTTTGGAGTATTTTACTGCTCCATCTAAAAGCATCAATAATAATTGCTCCTTTGAAGCATAATTAATGCTGTTATTTTTATATGCGCTATATGCATTGTTAGTGTTCATTTTAAGACCTCCCACCTATTATGTCTCCCTTATTTTTTTATCGTGATTAGTCATTATTACTTTATATTTCCAAGTACAGTTATCTTTAAAATTTTAGCATGCAGGTTGCTTTATGTCTGCATGCTTCTGGCTAACGCTTCGTATCTAAAAATCTTCCCTGATTTAACTCACCGGTATAATCATTTTTTGAAGCATCAACATCCATCTCTTGAAACTTTACGGCATTTACTGTTATGTTATCTTTTTGAGATTTTTCTAATTGTTTCTTAAAATCTCCATTCTGTCCTTGACTATTATTTTTACCATCCTTATTGACCTTAGATAATTCTTTATAGCTGTGCACCTTTCCTTCTTTTGTAGCTTCATTTATAATTTGTCTAACTTCGGTGTCTATTTTATTTAATCTATATTCCATTTAAACACCACCCCTTTTTAAAAGAAATCTCTAATTATAAACTATACTCATTAGCGACTGGAGACTAGCGATTAGCGATTGTTCTTCCTATGCTTTCTCGTCAAAAATTACACCTGCAAGTTTGCACATTTCTGCTACCATATCTAATATTTTTTTCGGTGGTAGTTCTCGTATTACCTCTTTTGTTTTGTTGTCAATTATTTTAATAACAAAATCATTTTTAAATTTATCATGTCTTTCATATTGTACATAAGTACTTTCACCTTGTAAAAATTTATTTAACTTATCTACAGCATTCTTAAGATTCTTTTCGTTAACTTCTTTATATCTCTCTTCTCCATGTTGAAGGTCTTTACTAACTGATTCATTATTTAATACAGGTAGTTCCAACTTTTCATTTGTTTCTATTTCTCCACAAGATACATTATTGTTTATTATGTCTATCGCATTAAGTCTTCCTTGACTTGCAATACTAATAGCCATTTTACACACTCCTTTTTATTTGATATATTTAAATTTCAGTCCCTTGAAAAATATATCTTTAATTATTAATATAACTATTTTTTCAGTTTTTTTAATGCGGATATATCAAAGCTTACTGCATTCTGGTTTTCTTTTTCAATTTCTTTATATAATTCTTTTCTTAATATGGTCACATTCTTAGGGGCACTAATAGCTAATTTTACCGAACCATTTTCTAAACTAACTATATTTATCTCAATATTATCTCCGATAAGAAGGGATTCTCCCTGCTTTCTTTTAATAACTAGCATTAAATTTCCTCCTTAAACAATGGTTGCTTTACTGAGTACTTATCATTGTTTAGTATTATTTGTTCCCCTAATTTTTCTTTTATATTAATTATTATAGGTGCTCTTAAATTAGTTGTTATATTTTCTATTTTTGAATTCAATGTTACTGTATTGAAAATTAGTGCATCCTCAGAATTTTCCAGCTTAAGTCTATTAGTTAAATCTTCATCTAGTACAAATTCATAGTCCTTTAATACATTGAAGGGTGATATAACAACAAAGCCAATTCCTTCATCCTCTACAGCATGCAAAATATTAAATACCCTATTTTCCTCTACTGGGAAAAAAATAAACTTCCTAAGTGTTTCAAAACCTGGAACCCCTTTTGGGAAAGTGATAATCTCATTATCTTCATATTCTCTAATGCCATGATACTTAGTTTCAAGTTTCACCCTAACACCTCCTTTTTATCAATCGCAAATCCCTAATCGCTAGTCGTTTTATTTTTTAAAGAAATATTCTTGTATTCTAGCAATTAGTGATTGGCGATTAGCAATTTTTTTAAAGATAATCCAATAGGGATGGCTGTATAACCTTTGCACTGGTTTGAAGTGATGCCATATATACAGTTTGCATTACAGCAAATTCCATTGTTTTTTCTGTAATATCAATATCTTCGTTTTTAGAGAGTATTTCTGTCATGTTAAAATTAGAGTCTTCATTCTTTTCCTGTGCACTATCCATTCTGTTTTGTTTTGCTCCTATTTCTGAGCGAATCTTCAAGAGATTTGATATAGTATCAGTTATATTCTGTAAATCATCTTTAACAAGTGATCCAACAGCATCATTATCTACCGTCGTACCATTAGAGTCCTTCCCATCTAAATGATTAGTTATTGAGTTAAATATTTCTTTTAAGTCTAATTCTTTGCCAGCATTGTTTTTAAACTCTAATATTTCTGTAGCAGTTACATTGTAGTCCATTACAACACCTTGTGAAATTTGGACCTTTAATTTACTTCCTATTTGTTTGTATTGCATGCTATCAATACTTTCTGGATCACTAATATTATCTAGAAATCCCCCAGATTTTTTATAGTACACAAGTTGCGTATTTTGAAGATTTGACATAGACACCTTATTTAGTGCTACATCTTCTTCCACAGTTGTAATAGCGGAGAATGTTTCTTCTATTATAGAATTTGTATTATTATTGGTGTCATTATCTATCTTAATGCTTAAAGTATTATCTATAGCTGTAAACTTAAAGTCTGTTCCGCTCTTTTCTACTTTTATTCTGCCTTTTAACTCTTCACTGCTCTTTATTTCTTTTTCTATTTTACTAACTATTGCATCTAAATCATTTTCTTCTTTACTTATTGGTATTTTAATATTTCCAATTTGTATAGACTTATTTTTAGTATTGTCAACTAAGTTTAGTCCAGTGCTATAAGATGTCACAGCTTCAGAGTAAACATCTGTAGTGAGTTTTGAATCGATACCCTCTTCTTCTGTAACTATCATTAACGAACCTTCAGATAGATTTGGCATAACTTTAATTTTATCTTTTATGTCAGTAAGAGTAGCTTCTGTTGCAATTTTATTATTTATTTCATTGGCAATACTAGTAATATTCCCAGAATTTGAATCACTTATTGGTACAGTATAAGTAGTGCTATTATACACAAATTCAACTTTCGAGTTTTTTCCTATAGGGCCTTGTATTCTTGATGCATTCTTATAATCTACTCCTCCAATTGCATCAACAGGCTTTGTAGTACCTCTAGTTCCACCAAATATATATGCTCCATCAAAATTAGTATTTAATATTTGAGCAATTTCGCCAACCTTCTCATTTATCTCATCTTTAATTGCTGTTCTTTCATTTTCACTATATGCACCATTTCCCCCACCAATTAAGAGCTCTCTTACCCTTTGGAGCACGTCACCTACTTGGCCTAAGGCTGTATCTGTTGTATCTAACCAGTTTATTGTATCGCTTATGTTTTCATTATATTGCTTATTTGTGTTTATATCTGTATGTAATTGCATTGAACGTGCAGCTTTAAAAGGATCGTCTGAGGGCTTTCTAATTTCCTTCCCAGAGGTCATTTGCTGTTGCATTTTTTTCATATTCTCTAAGTTAGTTCTCATGTCAGACAAGAACGTGTTACTTAACATTTTATTAGTGATTCTCACCTTGGTACCTCCTAAAATCAATTGACAATTGACAATGCACAATGGACAATTGTTGATATTTTTATGCAGTAGCATAAAAATTTAAAATTATTTTTTAATCAACGTCCTAAGACACAAGCCGATAGGCCGAGGTTTACTAATTCTTTTAAAATATCGATTAACATTTTTTCTATAACTTATTCTTTGTTGTTCTTATAATAGCCGTTAGGATTCTGTTTAACTCTTTACAATCCTCTAATATACCTTTATACGGCTCTTTCTCAATATAATTAGTTGATATCAAAAGTTCCAACCAATATTCTGTTTCAGAAGCCTCTTTTAAAGCTATGCTCATCTTTGATAAAAAATCTCTTGTACTTTGTCCTTCAATACCTTCTTTTATATTAGCTCCTATGCTAGTTCCCGCTCTTAATAGTTGTTTAGAAAGAATATACTCGTTTTTCTCTTTACTTAAATATTTATATAAATCGACTATTTGAATAGCAAACTTAAAAGCTTTTTCATATACAATATTATCTTTCAAGCCATATCTTCTCCCCATTAAAATTTAATTTTGCATAAGCAAAATTTCATTCATTGTCAATTGTCAATTCTCCATTGTGAATTATCTCTTAAGTCCATTCACCACTACATCTAAAAGTTCATCTACAGTGGCAACAATTTTTGCGTTTGCTTGGTAGGCATGTTGATATTGAACAAGGTTTGCCATTTCTTCATCTAGGGATACCCCTGAAATTGAATCTCTTCTCTCTTGAAAGCCTTGCAGAAGGACCCCTTGGTTTTTTACTATTCTTTGAGCTTCCTGTTCTTGTACTCCAAGCTTATCTATTGTATCCTTAAAATAGCTATCAACCTTCATACCATTAATGTTACTTGAAATAGTATTAAGTCCTAAATCTGAGTCAAAAGTCAAAGCTCCTGTACCGCCCCCAGAGCCAGTCATATTTTTAATAAAGTCTTCTCTATCTGTATATTTTACATCTATGCTCTGAATTTTAATTAATGCATCCCTTAATTGAGCTATAGCCAGTGCTCTCTTTCCATCCTTTTCCCCGTCCACATCATTTGATGAAGCAACATTAAACTCATCGTCATGAGTTCTAGTTTTAATTTGCATAACATCATCTAATATTTGTTTATTTACACTTATGTTCCCTGCATTTATATCAACCTCAGCATTTAAAACATTAGTTAAATTTGTAGTATCTCCTGGGTTTTCAATATCATATAGATAGTTTTTACTACCGTTTATAGTGTATTTAGCTGCTTCTGAATTTACAAAAAAAGGCATATAATCTTCTGGGCTATCAATAGTTGGTGGTGTAGTAGTAGTTCCTGCAGCTGTTTTTCCGCTATGAATAGCATTTACGGAGAAAGCTACTGCCTTTGCCAGCTTGTTTAGCTGCTCAATATAGTCATCTACATCCTTTTGAACTGACATATAGCCTTTAAGCTCGCCTCTATTTGTATCATTCTTTAGTTCAAAGATGGCAAGCTTCTCAAACTCAATTGTATCATCGGTTTCTATGGTGCCTCCGTTAATATCTATAGCTAGACCATCTTTACTGTCACTATTTTTATCATTCTGAGACCATATAACTCTACATTGTTCAAGTCTCTTATACTCCTCTTCTGAATCTATTTTAACTTTAAAGGTAGCTTCTTTATCCTTATCACCATTTCTAAGGTAGGTAACTTCATAAACCCCAGCTTCTCCTAGCTTTTGTCCACTATCTGGAACTAGTGTTTTAACATATGAAAGCCTTCTTACAGCCTCATTTGGGTTTTTTCTCACTAGTAGTGAATTTTCTACGTCTCTACTTCCATCTGGAGTTGAAGTGTATTCAGGTTTAAGATTTATTGAATAAAAATTATCTTCTTCTACATTAATATTAAATTTTTGACTTAACTCATCTAAAAGCAAATCTCTTTTATCCATTAAATCATTTGGCTCCATTCCTGAAACCTTAACACTAATTATTTGCTGATTTAATTTATCTATTCTCTCTAGTAGAGCATTTGAATCATAAACCGATTGTTTAATTGATTCTTGTGCATTATTTTTAAGCTCAGTTAACTGATTATAAGCATGATTTAGTCCATCAGCTAAAGCAGCTGATTGCTGAGCTACAATGGTTCTAGCATTTGAAGTTTCAGATTGTTTTGACAATTGTTCCCATGAATCGAAAAACTTTCCTATTAATGTTGAAATACCAGCATCGGAAGGTTCATTGAAAATATTTTCTATTTCGCTTAAATATTTATCTCTTGCTTCATATTGACCAAGAGTACTGTTTTCTCTTCTTACTTGAAAATCCATAAAGTTATCTCTTATTCTCTGTATAGCCGAAACTTCAACTCCAGTTCCCACTTGTCCTGGGCCAGATATACTATTTAATGAAGGCATTCCAAAGGGTCTAGTGGTTTCCATTATCGCTCTTTGCCTTGAATATCCTTCTGTGTTGGCATTTGCTATATTATGAGAAGTTACATCAATAGCTTTTTGCTGAGCAAACAATCCTCTTTTACCTACATTAAATGTTGCAAACAATCCAGACATTTAAACACCTCATCTTCCTATCTTTCCATATCCATTATATGTTTTAGCCTGTCTATCAGGATTTAATAAAATAAGCATGTTATTAACAAAGCCTAACCCTTGCTTAATTAGAATTTCGTTAGTATCCTTCTGTATTCTTAGTTCCTCCAGAAGAGATTTGATTTTTTTAAAGTTAATGCTTAGTTCCTCATTATTTAATTCTTCTAAAAACTGAGATAGACTTTTTACTTCAGTAAAATCTTTTGTTATTGTTCTTCGTTTAAGTTCTAAAGCTGCAACAGTCTTATTACATAGCTTTATTTTTTCCACAATTGACTCCATATTAAAAATATCATTTTTAACAATGTACACATGTTGTTCTTCCATGTGTTTTAACAGTTCATCTAACGCTATTATTTCATTTCTAATTATCTCATTTAATGAATATATTATTTCATCCTTATTCATAAAGTTAATTTTCACCTCTTAATTTAAGAAAACTTTATATACTTCTGGCTTTCATTACATCTACCATTGATTTAGCAATTGTGTTTGCATCTATAGAATAAGTTCCTCTTGATATTTCCATTCTAATTTTTTCTATTTTTTCTGTAGATGAAATTTTATTAACATCATCTCCAAAGGAACTTAAGGATTTCCCTAAAGAAGATATCTCGATATAATCTTTTTTTTCTGTTTCCTTATTTTTTATAACTTCTCTTTTATTTTTTTCATAAATATTAATAACATTATTTACTGATGCACCTGAAATTTTCATATCTTACACTCCTCAATTATCAATTTCATCTGATTATATTATCGAAGTAAGAGATACAAAGTTTACACATTTAAATAAAAAAGAAAGTCATTTGCAAGAAAAATTTCATATTTAATTATATATATAACCAGATTAAACTTTATTTAAAAATATATTTTAAAAATTATATTCAAAAAAAATGAAAGGTGTGTTTAGAGCCATGTATTTTACACATAAATAAAATACATGGCTTAAACACACCAAAAGTTCCTATCCCTTTAAGGATTTAACTCTATCTTCACTACTTACTATATTCACTATTCTAACTCCAAAGTTTTCATCTACAACTACAACTTCTCCATAAGCAACCTTTTTACCATTTACATGAATTTCAACCGGCTCTTCAGCTAACTTATCTAATTCAACAAGAGATCCTGTTCCTAATGCTAAAACATCTTTTATAGATAACTTAGCTTTTCCTAAAACTACAGAAATTTCAAGAGGCACATCTAAAATTAAGTCTATGTTTTTTGGTCCCTCATGTACAGCTATCTGTTGAAGAGGTTGGAAGCTTGCCTGATGTACATTCACTGGCTGAACAGGTGCAGTATAGGCAGGTTCATAATACATTTCTGCAGGCTTAGGCTGAACCTGAGGCTGTGGAGCTTGTACTGGAGAACTTATGGTCGCCTGAGTTTGAACTGGAGCTGCAGCTTGCTGCTTAGGCTTAGGTTGTTTTACCTCTGGCTCTTCCTGTCCCATCATAATTGATACTATTTTTTTAGCAGTTCCCATTGGGAGGATTTGCATAATAATACTATCTACCAAATCCCCTATAGTCATTCTAAAGGAAACCTTAATTATATCTTCATCTTCGCTAATTCCTTCTGCTAGAGGTGAGGTTATATCCTCCCATATTTTAGAGGTAGGTGGAGATATATTCACCTCTCTTGCAAACATTGTAGCCATTGATGTAGCTGCTGAACCAATCATTTGGTTCATAGCTTCAGAAACTGCACTTATTTCCAGCTCTGAAAGTTCCTTTTTCTCCTCAATTCCTTTTCCATCTTTGCCCATCATAAGGTCTGCTATAACTGCAGCATCAGTCATCTTCATAACTAACAGGTTTCCACCCATTATTCCACTTATGTATTTTACTTCAAGGGCAATATTCGGAACATCAAAGGTCTCTCTCATTTCATTTAAGGTTGTAACTTCAACTGTTGGCGTAGTAATATTAACTGGTTGCCCTAATATAGTTGAAAGAGCTGTTGAAGCAGACCCCATGGAAATATTGCCTATCTCACCAAGTAAATCTATTTCAATATCAGAAATTGAAGAATGCTCTACTTTAGGCTTTTCTTTATTTTCCGATATATTATTTTCGGCACTTCCTCCAAAAGACGGATCTTTAGAAGGTTCGTTACTTCCTCCTCCATTTAAAAGAGCATCTATTTCATCTTGTGAAAGGAATCCATTATCACTACTCATAGTTTTCCACATCCTTATCAATAATATCTAGTATCTGAACGCCCTTATTTTTACCAACAATTCCTGGTTTCGCACATAAATAAGGCTGATCTCCAACTAAAACTTTGACAGGAGTTGTAGTAGCATTATCTAAGGTTACAATATCGCCTATAGAGAGCCTTAAGAATTCTCCAACGGAAATGTTAGTGCTTCCAAGTACAGCTGTTACAGATAAATCAACAACGCCTATTCTCTTTCTAAGTTTTTGTTTAGATTCCTCTAATATGTCTGCGTCATTTTCTCTAAACCAGTATTGCACCACCAGTTTATCTAATACTTTTTCAATGCCCAAATAAGGTATACATATATTAATAAATGTATTATTACCTCCCATTTCAACAGAAAAAGTTATTAAGGCTACTGGCTCAGTTGGAGCTAAGGTTTGATTTAAAGCAGGATTAGTTTCAAGTCCCTCTATTTCTGGTTCAACTTCTAATACATCTTCCCATGCAAGCTTCAGATTAGCAATTACTCCTGTATTTACTTGCCTAATAATGTTTTTATCAATATCAGTAAACTCCCTTGACTTGTATGGACCTATCCCTGATCCACCTAGCAATACATCTATAATTTGATATACAAATTGAGGGTTTGTTTCAAAAAGTATAGAACCACTTAATGGTGGCATTTTAAATATTGTTAATATAGTAGGGTTAGGAACTGAGTGAATAAATTCCTCATAAGTAATCTGTTGAACAGTCTCTATTTTAATTTTTACATTTGTTCTAACCTGAGCACTTAAATAATTAGAAATTATCCTGGCAAAATTATCATGAACAAGTTCCAAGGTTCTAATATGATCCTTTGAAAACTTTTGAGGTCTTCTAAAGTCATAAGGTTTAACCTTCTGTTTCTCTTCTTCTTTTTCAAGTTCTTCAGGATTTAATTCACCAGAGTCCAAGGCAGATAAAAGGGCATCTATTTCTCCTTGTGACAAAACGTCTGCCATGTTTGTACCTCATTTCTATATCTAATTTGCAAACAACTTATCTATATCAATTAAAGTTACTACTCTATCTTGGAAATTGATTACACCTTTAATATAGGTTTTCCTTTGTTCGTCTACTTTTTCAATTAAATTTTCTTCAACTTCTAAAACCTCATCTACTTGATCAACTGTAATACCCACTTGTTCATCTTCCATTTTTAAAATAATTATATTACTTTGTTCAACTTCTGTATTTTTTTTGATATTTAATAGTAAATTTATATCTAATAGTGATATTACATTTCCTCTTAAATTTATAAGCCCTTTAATATATTGTGGAGCTTTAGGTACTTTTGTTATTTCCATAATATCATTAATACCTTGAACGCTAGCAGTTTCAACTGCAAATTGTTCATCTCCTAGATTAAATATAACTACTTGCACTTTTCACTCCTCCTTAAATTTAGCCCACTGCTTTTCTAATAGCTTCTAAAACTCTTTCAGCTTGAAATGGTTTAACTATAAAATCCCTTGCTCCTGATCTTATAGCATCCATAACCATTGTTTGTTGTCCCATAGCACTACACATTATTATTTTTGCTGCTGGATCAAAAACTTTAATAGCCTTTACAGCTTCAATACCATCCATATCAGGCATAGTAATATCCATTGTTACAACATCTGGTTTTTCAGCTTTATAAATTTCTACTGCCTTAAGACCGTTGCTAGCCTCCCCAACTACTTGATACCCATTTTTTTCTAATATGTCTTTAATCATCATTCTCATAAAAGCAGCATCATCAACAATTAATACTCTAGCCATCTGTTTATAACCTCCATTAATTTACTCCTAATGTATTTAATATTTTTTCTAGTGATCCCGGCATTGGGATATAATAAAAGTGTCCACTGATTTCTTCATCTTTATTTTGCAAAAATCTAGTTTCTAAATCTAGCACTTGTTCATCAAATTGACCTGACTCAATAAAAGTTGTGGACAAAATTGCACCCATCATGTCATAGCTAACTGCAGGTACAGAAGGTGTTATAGCTAAATTTGTGAATCTAGCTATAGCATTCATATATGAGGTCGCTATTATATTTCCCATTTCACAAAGTACAGAAGTACCCATTTCAGTTAACTGCTCCGATTCTTCACCTGTAAGTGATTTTATTATTTGAAAAGCAGTATCCTTTTCTAAAACAAACAATATATTACCAGGTGTATCACCAAGAACTCTAACAATAATTCCTATTACAACCTGCTCTGTACCATCTCCAGAGAAAACATCATCAAAAGGTACAATATTTACAGCTGGTACTGTCATGTCAACTGTCTTACCAAGTAGTTGTGATAAGGCAGTAGCGGCATTTCCTGCTCCAATATTGCCTACTTCTCTTAAAGCATCAAGTTGCATAGGAGTCATATCGAGATAACTCATTCTAAATTCCTCCTTATATTAGAGCAGACACATCAAGTATAAGAGTTACTAGTCCATCTCCATAAATTGTAGCACCTATATATTCTTTTGAGTTCTTTAGGGTTTTTCCTAAAGATTTAATAACAGTTTCTTGTTGTCCTAATAATCCATCTACTAAAAGACCTACAGTTTTTTCTCCAACTTTTACTATTACAATATAGCTTTTTCCAGAGTTAGCTTTTGGAATTTCTAGTTTCTCATAAACTCTTATTAGTGGTATTACATTTTCATTATATACAATAACCTCTTTATTGTCAGTTTTCATAACTTTCTTTTCATTAAAGTCTATAACTCTATCTATATATCCAAGAGAGATTGCCATAGTTTCACTTCCAACCTTCACTAATAATGCTTGAATTATTTGAAGAGTTAGAGGTAATCTTATTATAAAGGTTGAACCTTTTCCAATTTCACTAATAACATCGACAGTTCCTCCTAGAGAGCTAATTTTAGTCTTTACAACATCCATTCCTACTCCACGTCCAGATATGTCAGTAACAACTTCATTAGTGCTGAAGCCTTGTGCAAAAATAAGATTTTTTATATCTGCTTCACTCATTCCATCTGTGCTAATGCCTACCTTATGAGCCTTTGCACGAACCTTTTCAACGTCTATTCCGCCGCCATCGTCCTCTACCTTTATAATGGCTTTAGTACCCTCTTGGTAAGCTATTAGCTTAATAGTACCAGTAGGATTTTTACCCTTAACCATTCTAGTTTCCCTTGACTCAATTCCATGATCAGCAGCATTTCTTATTAAGTGAATTAAAGGTTCTCCTATTTCATCAATAACCGTTCTGTCTAACTCTGTCTCTGCTCCCCTTACAATAAAATCAATATCTTTATCTAGTTCTACTGATAAGTCTCTTACCATTCTTGGAAATCTGTTAAATACAGTTTCTAAAGGTAACATTCTTATTTTCATAACTAAGTCCTGTAGATCTGAAGTAGTTCTTGCTACTTGTTCTAAGGTCTCATTTAAATCAGTCGCTTTATAATTTGAACTAATTTGCTCTAATCTAGTTCTATGAATAACAAGTTCTGATACCATATTCATAAATTTGTCTAATCTTTCAAGATCAACTCTTACTGATTGATGAACCTTCTTTTGTTTTTTCTCTTCACTACTTTTTTCAACTTCTTTTGGTTTAATTTGTTGGTTAACCTCTTCCATTTTCATCACATCTTTTTCAGCAGATTTATTTTTAACATTGTTGTTTTCAGTTGTTGCGTTAGTTTCAGCATTTTCTATTTTTTTATTAAAGTTAACATTTAATTTATCGACTGTTACCTCAATAACTTCAGACACATTTAATAAGATTTCGCGTATTTCTTCTATATTTTTATGTGTTAAATATATCATTTCAATTTCAAAGTCAAAATTTTCGTTTTCAAGGTCATCTGCTGAAGGGATACACTTAATTATTTCACCAAACTCTTCTAAGCCTTTGAATATCAGGAAGGCTCTAGCTGATTTTAATAGAGTGTTTTCATCAAGAACAACCTTAATTTCAAGTGCTTCATAGCCTTTATCCTGCGCTTGCTTAATTATATTAATATCGTATTCATTAACGTCTATAGCTAAATTGCTTTCCTGTATATCTTCTTTTAAATCTTCATGGGCATTTTTCACTTGGTTAACAACCATTGATGAATTTAAATCTTCATCATTATTTCCTTCTACTATAGATTCTAGGCTGTTTATAATATCTTCTATAGGTACGCTTGCTTCTATTCCTTCAGATATATTATTAACCATTTGCTCTAATGTATCCAAGCATCTAAAAAGAACTGTGACTACCTTTTGAGTTACCTTTAGCTTGCCCTCTCTGAATTGAGAAAGTACATCTTCCATCTTATGGGTTAGTTCTGCAATTTCATTAAATCCCATTGTAGCTGCCATACCCTTAATTGTATGTGCAACTCTGAATATTTCGTTAAGCTTGTCTATATCTTCAGGCTCTTGCTCTAGTTGTAGCAAAGATTCATTTAAGGTCTGAAGGTTGTCAATTGATTCTTCTAGGAACATTGATAAATATTGTGATGTATCCATGCTTTTACCTCCTTATAGTTTCCTGTATATGAAAGTTGAAGCTTTTTCAAAACCATAATCTTTATAGTTGTATATACTTTCGGTTGCACCTACAAATAAAAGCCCACCCTTTTTTAAGGAATTGCTAAACTTTCTATAAATCTCATTTTTAACGTCTTGATTAAAATAGATTACAACATTTCTACATACTATTAAATCAAAGCCGCTTTCATAACTATCTAAAATTAAGTCGTGTTTTTTAAATGTCACCATCTTTTTAATATTAGGATCAATAATATATTTATCGTTAACGTGAGTAAAATACTTTTGTATATATTCACTTTTAACATTCTTAATTTCGCTTAATAAATATTCCCCTTGCTTTGCTTTTTCTAAGATGCTACTGTCAATATCTGTTGCTAAAATAGTATGCCTTCCTTTTATCCTTAAATTATCTAATATAATTGCAATTGAATAGGGCTCAGCACCTATTGAACAAGCAGCACTCCATATTTTCAAATTATTTTGCTTAGGAATTAGTTCCTCTTCAACCTTTTTTCTTAATTCTTCAAAAATTTCTGGATTCCTAAAAAATTCTGTTACATTAATGGTTATAAAATCTAAAAATTTTTGACGTTGATTAGGATCCTTTTTTAGTAGAATCACATATTCATCTTCAGAATTTACTCCCACTCTAGACATTAAACTTAGAATTCTTCTATTTAGTTGATTAGATTTATATGCAGATAAATCTATTTTAAACTCTCTAAAAACCCACTTTTTAAATTCTTCTAAATCCATTAGCTACCTCCCTGCTGCTTTAACATTTCTTACTATTGCTTTAGATATTTCATGTAAGGGAATAACTTCATCAACCTTTCCAGTTTCAAATGCTGCTCTTGGCATTCCATATATTGTACAAGTTGATTTATCTTCTGAAATTGTTATTCCTCCACTATTTTTAACCTCTATAGTGCCCTGTGCCCCATCTCTTCCCATTCCAGTAAGAACAACGCTAAGCAAATTAGAACCATAAACCTTAACTGCTGAAGTAAATAGTTTATCCACGGCTGGTCTTACTCCCCATATTGTTGGTTCAGTGTTCAAATGAATTCTTTTGTCAGAACCTATTTCCATGTGATATCCACCAGGTGCAATATATACTACATTTTTTTCAATATTATCACCTTGACTTGCTTCAACAACCTTAATTTTACTATTTGAATCTAATCTTTCAGCAAAGGCTTTAGTAAACCCAACAGGCATATGTTGAACAACAAATACTGGGACGTCTAAATCTGATGGTAATTCAGTTATTACCTTATAAAGTGCCTTAGGACCTCCAGTGGATGCTCCAATTAATACAGCATTTATCTTTTGTTTAGTTCTAGATGATACTTGACCACTTTCAAACTTAGGAGTAACAACCTCAGTTTTTGCGTAGTTATAAGTTTTTTCTAAGCTACTACCCTTGTTAGATGCAAGTCTAATTTTACTAATTAACTCTACAGATACTTTTTCTATGTCTAAAGATATAGCCCCAGAGGGTTTTGGTATAAAATCAAAAGCTCCTTTTTCTAAACATTCCATGGTTAAAGCTGTACCTCTTTTAGATATACTGCTTAACATAATAATTGGTATGTTTATATTTCTTAATTTCATTTCCTTTAATGTTGTAATACCATCCATTTTAGGCATTTCTACATCTAAGGTTATTACATCAGGCAAATTTTTCGATATCTTTTCAAGTAAGTCTTCTCCATTTTTTGCTGTGCTAATAACTTCCATGTCCTCTTGTGAGCTAACTATATCTGAAATAACCTTTCTCATTAAGGCTGAATCATCTACAACAATAACTCTAATTTTTTTCAAGATTATATCACTCCATTAAATTTCTTTTATGCCCAAACCTACAGTTTTAATTTGAACAATTCCATTAGTTGTATCAAAAATCATAGTCCTTCCCTTATTTCCTCCAGTATCTTCACTAATAATCGGTATACCCATTTCTTTTAATACCTTTTTTACTGATATACTATTTCTATTTCCAATATCCATAATCATACTTTTATCAGAAAAGTTAAACATAGACGCTCCACCGGCTATTTTAGCCTTATAATTCTTTTTAGATGAACCTTGTTTCTCCATCTTTTGAAGTAATAAGGGGATAGCAAGATCTGCAAACTTCATAGGGTTATTAATATTACTAAATTGCGTACTATCCGGAAGCATAATATGTGCAAGTCCACCAATCTTGCTAAAAGAATCATAAATAGCTATTCCTATGCAAGAACCTAAACCTACAGTTATAAGCCTTTCAGGAGGAGATGCTACATTTAAATCTGCAATTCCTACTCTTTTTTCACTTATTATCATGTTTTACACCTTATCTCAAAATTAATTCTTTTTCTTCAGAAGTAAGTATAGTAGCAAGATTTAGGAATATTATTATTTTCTTATTGATTTTTATTAACCCTTTTATATATCTTCTTGATATCCCTGCAACTATTTCAGGAGCTTCCTCTATATTTTCTACCTTAACATCACAAACTTCTGATACAACATCTACTATAATTCCAATTTTATTTTTTTCTTGTTTTGCAATAATTATTTTAGTTTCATCTTTTACTTCGCCACTTGGCAATCCAAATTTTTTAGCTAAACTCATTATTGGAAGAATATTACCTTCATAATTAATTACACCTTTAATAAAATCTGGAGAATCTGGTAACTGGGTAGGTGTTTCATAACCTAATATTCTTTCTACTTCCATTATGTCCGTAGCATAGTATTCATTGTTTATACAAAAAATTAATACTTTTACTTCTTTTTCATTCATTTTGACCTATCCCCCTTTATAATGCTAAAGTACAAATTTATCAACAACTAATTCACCCTCATTATTTAAATAAGCATGAATATCTTTACTATCAGTTTCTAAAATGTATTCTCTTCCCCCTATCATAAAGCAGGTGTTTTGATAAGCAATTTCAGCCCATATATGTCCACCAGCTTCTACAATAAGCTTTGTAGATACTCTTCCTTCGCTACCTACCTTTTTACACTTAATTTCATTTTTAGCTTTTATAACACCACCTCTTGCTAAACTTCCTGGACTTTCAAATATTACATCTTCATTAGAAGTAATTGAGGATATATATTCCCCTTTTCCTGTAATAAAAACACTACCTGAGCATTTTATTATTGAATCCTGGCAGTAACTTAGCTTAATTTTAGCTGGCATTGCTAAAGCTACACTAAAATATTGTTTTAGATTATCAGCTGTTTCAATTATCCCTTCTAGTTCAGAGACATTTTTAATATTAAGTGGAGCAAAACCAACTATGTTACTGCTTATATAAATACATAATTCTTGTTCCAATTTATTATTACTTTGGGAACTAGATTTTATAAAATTTTCACCTATTATAGCAATTTGTTTAAACTTATTTTCAATTAGTACTTTAACAATTTCTCCATCGTGTATCCCTTTGCCAAGCAAATTAAATTCTTTTATATGTTTTACTGTATCAATTAAATTTGTTAAATGCGAGTGTAAAATTTCTAAATCATGAATTTTATTTATCTTTAGAACATCATCTCCCCCAGCATTTATATTTGAATTGATAACATTCCCAACAATTTCAATATCGCCAATTGAATTTATTTTAGCACTTTCAGCATTTCTATGAATAATTAAGTCATGTCCAGCCTTTATTTCCATTCCTTCTTTTACATTGCCATGAACAATTACAGCTCCAATAAAATCAATATTTCCGGTTTTTATATCCACATCCTTTTCAATTATATGGACATCATAAACATAAAAAATATTTCCTTTGAAGGATGGCTTTCCTTTCACACTAGCAACTACAGTGTTTTCATCTTTAAGCTCACAGCCTTCTCCAGCCTTTATTTGGTGTTTCTTGGCGATTTTGTGTTTCTTTTTATTACCTTTAACATCAATTCCATCTTGACCTTCTTGTCCTTCTTCTCTTGTTGCTAATACAACTCCAGGTTCCACGGATTCAATTCTTCCAATGCTTTTATAATCTACTCTACCATCTAAACCTTCTATTAGCTTTATATTTTTAATATCTACTTGAAATTTTATATTAATTTTATCATCAATACCATCAATTACTTCTTTTCCTCTTGCAATTAATAAATTGTTTACTTCCTTTAGATTTGGAATCTGTTCAATATTTTCTTTAATTAATCCAAATACTATACCATTTTCAGATAAAGCATCATATATTTCATTTACAGTATAGTATGAAGGAAATTTTTGTTCTTTTAAAGAAACTTTTAGCTCTATTTCTCTATTTTCTTCAACATTATCTAAAGAATAAACGTTTTGAGGAATATAATTAATACCTAAATATGCCTCCATTAAATTTGGACTTATGCTTATATCCATTCTTCTTTCTGCAGTACTTTCTCCAAAAACAACTTGTATTTCACTATCTTCAAAGACTTCTGTCCTTCTAACAATCTCTTCTCCATTAACAAAAATGCTTATCCCTTTTGAGGGAATGATTATAGAGGGTTTCCCTCCAACCTTTGGATTTGTGATTATAATTTTAGAATTCTCTACTTTAATACTTCCATTAATGTTTTCATTCTCAATTTCGCTTATTTCAACAGAAATTGATGCTTTCTTTACAAATATTCCTTTTTTTTCTTCAAGGATTTTATAAACTAATTGTTCTTTTGGAATCATGAGTTCAGTTGAAGCTAGTTCAATACATTCGTCTAAGGTTTTTGATGTAAATACTTTAATACTCAAAGAATTCACTCCTTAACTCTTCCTCTTAAGAAAAGTATACCATATTTTGATAAATTATTAGTATTTTATTCATAAATTATTTAAGTATTTTATCGTAATTTTAACTCTTTACTTTATTTTTTTTAATATAATCTCTAATTATACTTTCATACTGTGCTCTAATATTTTGTATGATTTCGTTTTGAGGGTTAAAATTTAAATTTTCTACTCTGTTTATTGGAAGAACTTTAGGTGAAGTTCCAGAAATAAACAACCCATCAAGAAGATCAATTTCTTTATAGGTTAATTTTTTTTCTATAACCTCATATCCTAAATTAGAACATGCTTTCATGATGTAATTTCTTGTAATACCAGGTAGAACTTTTTCTTTAGGGGAGGTGTATATTTTATCTTTTATTACCATAAAAATATTTGACCTGCTGCCCTCCGTAATAAAATCATCTTTATCTACTAAAATAACTTCAAATAACCCCTTCTCTTTAATAATTTTATCTGTAGCTTCTCTAAGACTTAAATTAATGACCTTTGCAGTAGGATTTTCCCTTTCAGCAAAAAACAACCCTACAGGAACTCCTCTATTATACATTTCTTCACTAGGATAGGAGTGTTTTATAAAATAAGCTAAAAAATTATTATTTTCTTCTGTAAAATTGAATATTATTTTCACATTTCCATCACTTATTTCATTGGCTCTAGCTAATTGACTAATTGAATGCTTTATTTCTTCTTTACTTAACCATATATTTAAACCTGTAATTTTCTCTGAATTATATAATCTATCCAAGTGATCTTCCAAAAACAAAGGAATTCCATCAATTATCCTTATAACTTCATATAAGGTTTTCCCTTTAGTTAAATATTCATCATCGAATTTAAATGTGTTAAATATATGACCATTTTTTATAAATAAATTTCTATAACATTCACTCATAGGATCACCTTACTTCCAATTTAATATTTTAATATCCTGATGCTTATTTTTATAATTAATTAAATAAGGGTTGCCAACTAAATTAAACAAAGGTAAATCAGCTAAAGAGTCTGAAAACATTAAGGAATTTTTAAAGTCCACTTCAATACCTTGCTTTTGTAAAACTTCCATAAGCCTTTTTACTTTTTCTTCTCCTTTATTGTTTTTCCCTTCTATGCTGTTTTTGTATTTCCCCTTCTCCACTTTTATCTTGGTACCTATTACCATATCCACTTCTTTAATATTATAAAACTCTTCAAGATAAATTTCTGGAGAGGCAGAGATTAAATATATTTTATATCCTTCACTTTTTAGTTTTTTTATAGTATCTATTGCATCCTTATATAAAATTTTACTTAATCTTTTTTCATAAAAGTCTTTTACTGTAAGCTTCATTTCTTTTTCATCTATTCCAGATATAAATTTTATAAAGGCTTCTTTAGATTTTTTTTCATCAAATATTTTAATACCATATAATAAACCTGTCATTATAATTCGTGGAATAAAAACTATAAATCTAGGATTTTTCTTCAACATAAACAAAAATAATTCAATTAGAGTTTCACGTTTTGTAATAGTAAAATCCACATCAAATATCGCCAGTCTTTCCATAGAATCACTCCTAGGTATATATATTTTTATTAAAAAAGCCGATGCAATCGCAACGGCTTTTTAATAATTATTCTTCTTCGTTTTCTACTAGACTATCGTAGTAAGCTGTTACTTCGTCAAATTCTTCATCTTCTGGAACAACTAACTCTGAATCTTCACCTTCTCCAACTACTTTGAAAAGGTAAACTGATTCATCCTCTGGGTTTTGAACTAGAACATATTCATTTTCTTTATATTCGAATCCATCTATTACTTCACATGGAACGATGTTTCCATTCTCATCTTCTAATTCAATCATTAACGCTTCTTCATGATCACATCCACAACCACAAGTATCCTCTACACTATTGCAATCACAAGCCTCATCTTCACAGCCACAGCCATGTAACTTTTCCTTATCCATTTTATACCTCCTATGGTAACTATTTTATTTATTACTCTAATTATTAACAGTAATAGTCTTATTTTAACCTTAATTTATAATTATTAAAAGAGTTTTTTTGTTATTTTACAAAAATATAAAATAAAAGGTGTTACAAGACCTGTTAATAGTCTTGTAGCACCTTTTTAAATTAATATTTTAAGAAATTATTGAGCAGCTAATTTCTTATATCCTTCTAATCTTTCTTTTGCATCCTTCTCAGTTTTATTAAATAACTCATCAGCTAATTCAGGTTTAGCCTTTAGAAGTGAAGAGTATCTTACTTCTCCTAAAAGGAATTCTCTAAAGGATAATGTTGGTTCCTTAGATTCAAATACAAAAGGATTCTTTCCTTCTTCTTTTAATTGTGGATTGAATCTGTAAAGACCCCAATATCCTGCATCAACAGCTCTCTTACCTTCAAGTTGAGAACAAGCCATTCCAACTTTTAATCCATGATTTATACATGGAGCGTATGCAATAATTAATGATGGACCTGGATAAGCTTCTGCTTCTTTAATTGCTTTTAGAGTTTGATTCTTATCTGAACCCATTGATATTTGAGCTACATATACATATCCATAACTCATTGCCATCATTCCTAAGTCTTTCTTCTTAGTATGCTTTCCACCTGCTGCAAATTTTGCAATAGCAGCTGTTGGAGTAGATTTTGAAGATTGGCCACCTGTATTTGAATAAACCTCTGTATCAAATACAAATACATTTACATCTTCACCAGATGCTAGAACGTGATCAAGTCCACCATATCCAATGTCATATGCCCAACCATCTCCACCAAATATCCATTGAGATCTCTTCACTAAGAAATCCTTGTTATCATATATTTCAGCTATTATAGAATTTGAAGTTTTTTCATTTTCAATTGCTTTAACTAATTTAGCTGAAGCAACTTTGGATTCTTCACCTAATTTTTTATTGTCATCCCAATCTTTTAATGCGGCCTTTAGCTCATCACTAACATCGCTTTCCATAGCTTCTAAAGCTAAATCAGCAAGTTTTTCTCTTGTTTGAGATGTTCCTAGAACCATTCCTAAACCATATTCTGCATTATCTTCAAATAATGAGTTAGCCCAAGCTGGACCCTTTCCTTCATTATTTACAGTGTAAGGAGTCGCTGGTGCTGAACCTCCCCAGATAGAAGTACATCCAGTAGCATTAGCTACCATCATTCTATCTCCAAATAATTGAGTTATAAGCTTAGCATAAGCTGCTTCTCCGCAACCTGCACAAGCACCATGGAACTCAAGAAGAGGTTTTTCAAATTGACTTCCTTTTACTGTATATTTATTCATTGGATTTTCTTTTACTGATAATTTTTCTGCATAATCAAAATTATCTTGTTCTTTAAGTTGAGTTGAAGCAGGTTCCATTACTAGAGCCTTAGCAGGAGCTGGACATACCTCAGCACAGTTTCCGCAGCCTGTACAATCATATGGGCTTACAGTAATTGCATAATATAGCTTTCCATCTGCCTTAACTCCCTTTATATCAGTAGCTTTAAAGCCTTCTGGTCTATTATTGTATTCTTCTTCATTTAATAATGCTGGTCTTATTACTGCATGTGGGCATACATATGAACATTGATTACATTGAATACAATTTTCCATTTTCCATTCTGGAATATTGATTGCAATTCCTCTTTTTTCGTATGCAGCTGTACCATTAGGGAATGTTCCATCTTCTCTTCCTGAAAAAGCACTAACTGGAAGATCGTCTCCCTTTTGTCTATTCATTGGTTCTAATATATTTGAAATGAATTCCGGAACTTCTTTTGATACTTTTTCAGCATCTACTGCATTTTTCCAAGAAGCAGGTACTTCTACCTTAACAATTGCTTCAATTCCCTTATCAATTGCAGCATTGTTCATATTAACTATCTTTTCACCCTTTTTGCCATAAGATTTTGCAACAGCATCCTTCAAATGTTTTATAGCATCCTCAATAGGAATTATATTTGCAAGCTTAAAGAAGGCAGATTGCATTACCATATTAATTCTTCCACCAAGGCCTACTTCTTCTGCGATTTTAACAGCATCTAAAGTATAGAAATTAATATTGTGTTCAACAATGTATCTCTTCATGTTAGCTGGTAAATTTTCTTCTATCTGATCTTTATCCCAAATACAGTTTAATAAGAAAGTTCCATTATCTCTTAAACCATCTAATACATCATACTTGTACACATAAGATTGATTGTGGCAAGCAACAAAATGTGGTGACTGTATTAGGTAAGGTGATTTAATTTGTGATTTACCAAATCTTAAATGAGATATTGTAATACCACCTGATTTTTTAGAGTCATATGCAAAATAAGCTTGTGCATACATGTCTGTATGGTCACCAATTATTTTAATTGCACTCTTATTTGCTCCAACAGTACCGTCTGAGCCTAAGCCCCAGAACTTACATTCAGTTGTTCCTTCAGCTGTAACATCTACTCCTTTAACACTTTCAAGTGAAGTATTTGTCACATCATCAATTATACCAATTGTGAAATGATCCTTAGGTTCATCAGCTTTAAGATTATCGTATACTGCAACTATTTGACCTGGTGTAGTATCCTTAGAACCTAATCCGTATCTTCCTCCAACTATAACTGGTCTCTCATTTATATCAAAAAATGCATTTCTTACATCAAGGTAAAGTGGTTCTCCAACAGCACCTGGTTCTTTAGTTCTATCTAAAACAGCAATCTTCTTAACTGTTTTAGGTATGTACTTCATAAAGTGTTTTATAGAGAATGGTCTGAATAAATGAACTTTTAATAATCCAACCTTTTCTCCTTTTGCATTTAAGAAGTCAACAGCTTGCTCAATAGTTTCTCCTACTGAACCCATAGCAACAATTATTCTATCAGCATCTTCTGCTCCATAATAGTTAAATAAATCATAGTCTCTTCCAGTTAAATTGCTTATTTTCTTCATATATTCTTCAACTATTTCTGGAAGTGCATTGTAGTATTTATTAGAAGCTTCTCTTGCTTGGAAGTATATATCAGGGTTTTGAGCAGTACCTCTTGTTACTGGATGTTCAGGATTTAATGCTTTTGCTCTAAATGCCTTAATTGCATCCATGTCTACTAAGTTCTTTAAATCTTCATATTCTAATAATTCAATTTTTTGAACCTCATGAGAAGTTCTAAATCCATCGAAGAAATGGACAAAAGGAACTCTTCCTTTTATTGAAGCTAAATGTGCTACTGCAGCAATATCCATTGCTTCTTGTACACTTCCTGAAGCTAAAAGAGCGAAACCTGTTTGTCTAACAGCCATTACGTCTTGATGATCTCCGAATATTGATAAAGCATGTGAAGCTAGTGCTCTTGCAGTAACATGGAAAACAGATGGTAACAATTCTCCTGCAATTTTATACATATTAGGAATCATAAGTAATAAGCCTTGAGATGCAGTATATGTAGTAGTTAATGCACCACTTTGAAGTGAACCATGAACTGCTCCTGCTGCTCCTGCTTCTGATTGCATTTCCATAACTTTAACAGTTTGTCCAAACATGTTTTTCTTTCCTTCAGCACTCCATTGGTCAGTAAATTCTGCCATTGTAGATGAAGGTGTAATAGGATATATAGCTGCAACATCAGTAAACGCATATGATACATAAGCAGCAGCGTTATTTCCATCCATTGTCTTCATTTTTGCCATTTTAATACCTTCTTTCTATTAAATTTTACTTGCTTTTGTAATAGATTACAATAATTAACTTAATGTTAACAATTACTACATAAAAGGTTTTATATTAATATATTATGTTTATTTTATATTAATATATCACACTTTTTACTAGTTGAAAACATATTCATCCAATGTTCCACGATTAAAAATATTCATATAATGGAAATTATATAAATAATACAAATATTCATATAATTTAGACTATTCAATTATTTATATAGTGGAAATCTATCACAAACTTCTTTTACCATTTCTTTTGCTACTGTCAAATCATTATCCTTATTTTCAATCACATAATTAATAAGGTATGCTATTTTCTTCATTTCTTCTTCTTTAAAGCCTCTAGTAGTTACTGCTGGAGTTCCTATTCTTATTCCGCTTGTTACAAAAGGACTTTTTGTTTCAAAAGGAATTGTGTTTTTGTTAACAGTAATTCCAACTTCATCAAGGAGCTTTTCTGCTTCTTTTCCTGTAATATTTTTATTTGTTAAATCTATTAATAATAGATGATTATCTGTTCCTCCAGAAACTAATCTGAAATCATACTTCTTTAATTCTTCTTCAAGTACCTTAGCATTCTTTACTACTTGATTAATATAATTCTTATAATCATCTTTTAATGCTTCTCCAAAACAAACTGCCTTACCTGCAATAACGTGTAATAATGGTCCTCCTTGAATTCCTGGGAAAATAGCTTTATCTATAGCTTTAGCATATTTTTCTTTGCATAGAATAGCTCCGCCTCTAGGTCCTCTTAAAGTTTTATGAGTTGTAGTAGTTACAAAATCTGACATTGGCACAGGTGATGGGTGTAACCCAGCAGCTACTAGACCTGCAATATGAGCTATATCAACCATTAAAAATGCGCCTACTTCATCACAAATAGCTCTCAATTTTTCAAAGTCAATTACCCTTGGATAAGCACTTGCTCCTGCAACAATCATCTTTGGCTTACATTCTAAAGCTATCTTTCTAACTTCTTCATAATTAATTTTTTCTGTTTCCTTATCAACACCATAGGAAACGAAGTTAAAAAGTATACCTGAAAAGTTAACAGGACTACCATGAGTCAAATGCCCACCATGACTTAAGTCCATTCCCATAATTGTATCTCCAGCTTTAAGAACAGCTAAATAAACAGCCATATTAGCTTGAGATCCAGCATGAGGTTGAACATTTGCATGCTCAGCTCCAAAAATTTTCTTTAGCCTCTCTATTGCTAAGTTTTCAACTTTATCAACCTGTTCACATCCACCATAATATCTTTTTCCTGGGTAGCCTTCTGCATACTTATTAGTAAGCTGAGATCCCATTGCCTCCATTACAGCCATACTAGTAAAATTTTCTGAAGCTATTAATTCAATATTGCTGTTTTGACGATTGTTTTCCAATTCCATAAACTCGAATAATTCCTGATCATTTTTTCTTAAATTATCAAAATTCAAGTTAACCCCTCCTTTGTGTATTTATTAAATTATAAAGTTTTATTTGCAAAATATCAATAAAATATGTACATTTCTATATATTTTTTTGATAAAGTTCGTATTTTACTGCAATTTAGCTAATACTAATTTAGAGATTTTTATAATAAAACTATGATATAATATCCTTAGTTAAATTTTTTGTTAAATTTAGAAAGGATTTTTCTATGGATAGAAGCGATAAAATACTTCATATTGCTGCTGAAGCGGGACGCATAATCCTTCAAAGTGGTGGAGAAACATATCGAGTTGAAGAAACAATGTTAAGAATTTGCTATGCTTTTAAATCAAAAAAAGCCGATAGTTTTGTTACTCCAACTGGTTTAATGATTTCCATTACTGATGAAAAAGACAAAACAATTACTTTAGTAAAAAGAATTACCCATCGAACAGTAAATTTAAACAAAATATCTCAAGTAAATAATCTATCTAGAGAGCTTTCTAATTCTTCTCTAACATTAGATTTTGTAGAAAAAAAGCTAGCAGAAATTGATGCTAATGAAGGGTACAATGATAAAATTCTTATTATCTCATCCTCATTATGTGCAGGCTTTTTCACCTTACAATTTGGAGGCACCTATAGGGATTTTTTTGTTTCTTTAATCATTGGTTTAATCATAAAAGTAATATCTTTAGCATTAAACAATATAAAGATTAATGAATTTTTTATTAATTCCCTTGGAGGAGCCTTAGCAACGTTTTTTGCATTAGCTTTTGTTAAGCTAGGTATAGGCCAAAATGAGGATAAAATAATTATTGGTTCAATTATGCTTTTGGTTCCTGGTTTAATTATAACTAATGCTATAAGGGATACTATTGCCGGTGATTTAGTATCTGGAATTTCTAGGGCAATTGAAGCTATTTTTATAGCAATTGCTATTGCAGTAGGCTCAGGTATAATGATTAAACTTTGGTCTTCATTTTAGGAGGTATACAGCTATGGTAATGAACTCCATCTATGCCTTTCTTTCAAGTATTGGATTTTCATTTATTTTTAATATACGAGGTAAGAATATAATTTATGCATCACTAGGAGGAACCTTAGGTTGGTTTATCAATATCCTGTGTTTAAATTATAATGCATCTAAAATACTTTCACTATTTATTGCATCTTTAGCCATAAGTATTTACTCTGAAATTATGGCTAGAATTTTAAAAACTCCAGTTACTATTATTATGATCTGTTCCATAATTCCTTTAGTTCCAGGTGCAGGGATGTACTACACTATGTACGAGATAACACAAGGTAATATAAATAATTCTTTATCCTTAGGCCTTGAAACAATAGGTAGTGCCGGTGCTATTGCAATAGCTACGGTGTTAGTAGCTTCCACTACAAAAGTAATTATTGCACTAAAAAATGTTTCTAAAAAGAAATAGGCAATTATGTTTTCATTGCCTATTTCATAAACATAGTTAATGTTGATAAAAGTTCATCAATTTTTACCTCTTCTTCTATAGTAGCATCTTCTTTTATCATGCATTCTTGGGCAAAATTTTTTAATATTAAAGTTCCTACTTTGTTAATTGCTGCTCTTACAGCCGCTACTTGCACAAGCACTTCTTTGCAACAGGCATCGTTATCCATCATCTTTTCAATCCCTTTTACTTGTCCTTCGATTCTTCTAAGTCTTACTTGTATATCTTTCTTTGAATCCTTTTGTCTCATAGTATTACTCCTATCTAAAAAATCATACCCATCCCCGGTATTTTTTTTATTATAGCACTTATTTTTTCTATGTTCAATAATATAAAGGTCATAATTTAATTAGTATTTCAAAAAAGAAATCCCACCATACCGTAGCACGAGTAATAGTTGAACCTGTATGAAACAGGTGGGTATCTCCTTTTTACTTCACGTTCTTTAATAGGTTTCCCTTAAAAGCTTCATTCTATAAAAAGAGTCAGATTCCCTTTTTAAAAATTGTTGGGTCAATATGTACTCGTTATACTAATATGGCAGGAATATTTACTTATAAATATATTATACTACATTTATCTTAAAATATTATAATTCTAAAATAATTTTATATTAGATTTTCTGCAAACCTATTCCTAATTCTAATAATTGCTTTTGATCAATAACATTTGGTGCTTCAGTTAACGGACAGTAAGCATTTTGATTTTTAGGGAAAGCAATAACATCTTTAATATTATCAGTTCCAGCTAAAAACATTACCATTCTATCAAATCCATATGCTAATCCACCATGAGGAGGAGGTCCAAACTTAAATGCATCTAATAAGAATCCAAACCTTTCCCAAGCACTTTCTTTAGTAAAACCTAGAACTTGGAACATTTTTTCTTGAAGACTAGTGTCATGTATCCTAATACTTCCTCCTCCAAGTTCTTCTCCATTTAACACTATATCATAAGCTTTTGCTCTTACTTTTCCAGGGTCAGTTTCAAGGAATGGAATATCTTCATCCATTGGAGCAGTAAATGGATGGTGCTCAGCTTGGAATCTCTTTTCTTCTTCGTTATAAGATACTAGAGGAAACTCAGTTATCCAAATAAAATTAAAATCTTTATTATCTTTTAAAAGTTCTAGTTTTTTAGCCATATCTAACCTTAAAGCTCCTAAAGTTTGAAGAACTACACTATTTTTATCTGCAACTATTAAAATCAAGTCCCCAAATTTCGCATCTATCTTATTAATTATAGATGTTACTTCTTCTTCCTTTAAAAACTTAGATATAGGTGACTTTATTTCATCTTCTTTATAAGCTATCCATGCTAAGCCTTTAGCTTTAAAGGTTTTTACAAAGTCTGTAAGTTTATCTATTTGTTTTCTTCCCATATCAGCAGAGTTTGGAACACTTATGGCTCTTACACTTCCTCCATTATCTAAAGCGTCTTTGAATACTTTAAAATCACTTTCTTTTACCATCTCACTAATATCTACAATTTCCATACCAAATCTTAAATCTGGCTTATCACTTCCATATTTATTCATAGCTTCTCTATAAGGCATTCTTCTTATAGGAAGTTCTACATCTACATTTTTTACTTCTTTAAATATCTTTTGAATTAGTTTTTCATTTAAATTTATTATATCTTCCATATCTACAAAGGAAAGTTCCATATCTATTTGGGTAAACTCTGGTTGCCTATTAGCTCTTAAATCTTCATCTCTAAAGCATTTAACAATTTGAAAGTACTTATCATAACCAGATACCATAAGTAATTGTTTAAACAATTGAGGTGACTGAGGCAAAGCATAAAACATTCCTGGGTAATTTCTGCTTGGAACTACATAGTCCCTTGCACCTTCAGGCGTGCTCTTAGTAAGCATAGGTGTTTCCATTTCTAAAAATCCATTTTGATCTAAAAAATCCCTTACGATTTTAGCAGTTTTATGTCTTATTTTAAAAATTTTTTGCATATCTGATCTTCTAAGATCAAGATATCTATATTTTAACCTTATCATCTCATCAGTATCTAAATTTTCTTTTATATATATTGGTGGTGTTTCTGACTCCGAAAGAATTTTTATACTTTCACCTTTTAATTCAATCATTCCTGTAGGAATAGTTTCATTAGGTGCTTCTCTTTTTACTACCTCTCCTTCAACAGCAATACAATACTCTGACTTTACTAAATCTGCTTTTTCAAAGGCTGCTTTATCTATACCTTCCCCAAATACTACTTGAAGTATCCCTTCTCTATCTCTAAGGTCAAGAAAAACAAGACCTCCAAGATTCCTTTTTCTTTGAACCCATCCCATAACTACATGTTTTTCACCAAGATGGCTTTCTCTAATCTCTCCGCACATTATAGTCCTTTTAAGACCCTTTAATGATTCTCCCAATTTTATTCCTCCTTAAATTTTAATATTATAGTGTTTCTAGAACATTTAGTTTTTCTTGAACTTTTTCTTCTAATCTATTTATGTATTCTTTTATATCTTTTAAATTGCCCACTCTTTCAATTCTATCGGTTTCAAGAAATACAACTTTTGTTACTGCATCTGCTCCAAGAGCAATAATAGTCTGTTTTTCTTCAATCATTTGAATATTGTACAAACCTTCCTTATATATTTTAGAATAGCCTACATTCTCAGTATTTCCTATCATGTTCTTTTGTCTATACATATAGTAAGGCTTCATATTTAACTTTTCAGCTAATTTTACAGTTTCATCGTACATGGAATCCAGCTCAAATTGCTCAATTAATTTTATTTTTCCTAATAAAATCTGTTCATGCAGTATTGAACCTCTCTTTATTGCCATACCATGGACAGTAATACTATCTGGATTAAGCTTTAAAATATCCTCACAGGTTTTGCGAACTTCTTCTAATCCTTCATTTGGGAGCCCAATAATCAAATCCATATTAATGTTGTCAAAACCTAAATTTCTAGCTAAATTAAATTTTTCAATAATATCTTTTGCTCCGTGGCTTCTTCCAATAGCTTTCAGGGTAAAATCATTCATACTTTGAGGATTAATACTAATTCTATTAACTTTAAACTTTTTCATAGAAGACAGCTTATTTTCGTTAATGCTATCAGGCCGCCCACATTCCACATTAAATTCCTTAACATTTCTTCCCTTTACAAAGCTTTCATAAATCTTAAATAGTATATTTTCAAATTCCTTATCTCCAAGGGAGGTTGGTGTTCCTCCTCCAAAGTAAACACATTCAACTTCTAGATTCTTTTTATTTATAAACTCCCTAATCCTATCAATTTCATATTCTAATGCCTCTAAATAGGGCTCTACTAACTTTTTACAAGAATTAATAGGATTTGATGCAAAGGAGCAGTAAAGACATCTAGTTGGACAAAAAGGCATTCCTATATATACACTTATTATTTCTGAATCTTTATTCACATGCTTTCTTTCCATGTTTGCTACCTGAATACATAGCTTAGCTTTATCATCTGACACAAAAAAGTTTTTATTTAATGCTTCAATTATTTGATTTTCACCTAAGCCCTTATCCATCATTTGATGAACCTTTTTTGTAGGCCTAATTCCAATTAAAGTTCCCCAAGGGAGTTTTTTATGAGTTAAATTACTTAGATATATGAATATTAAATTTTTAAGCTCTTCCTTAAATTTTAACATACCCTTAAATTGAAATATAGAAATTTGATTTTCCTTATTAGTAATCAGTATTTCTTTTGGATAAATATCTACAATAAAATCATAATTTTCTTCTCTAAAATCAATATTATCATAATCATAAAATAGCTTAAAAATATGATATACATCATACCTATACTTTAAATCATTTAACTTAATGATTATCATCTTCTAAAAATTCACACCCTTTCTTCTTAGTCGCTATTCTTTGATTTTAAGGATTATTTTAGTAATCAGCGACTAAATGGTAGAGATTAATTTATAGAAAAGGGTTATGTTCTCTTTCAAATTTTATTATACTATCCCTTTCATGACCCGGAAGTACAACAACATCATCTTTTAAAACCATTAGCTTATTTTTAATGCTATTGATTAATTGACGGTGGTTTCCTCCAGGGAAGTCAGTCCTTCCAATAGAACCATAAAACAAAGTATCCCCTGTAAATACTACATTTTCAACTAAAAAGCTCATCCCTCCTGGAGTATGTCCTGGAGTAGCAATACATTTTATTTTAAGGTTTCCAAGTTCTAATATATCTTCATCCTTTATTTCCTTATCCTCTAAGGTTTCCTTCCACATTTGTCCAAAAACCATTTGGTTTTTCTTCATAAGCTCCTTATCTTCTTTACTAATATGGACAGGTGTATTAAATTTATCTTTTATTGTACTTACTGCCCCCACATGATCAATATGACCATGAGTCAATAATATAAACTTTACATCTATATTACTTTTTTTTATTTCCTCCAAAATAAAATCTGCATCTCCACCTGGGTCAACTATACATCCCATTTTAGATTCTTCTTCAATTAAAATATAACAATTGGCAGCGTACATACCAACAGACATTTTTTTAATTTTCATAAACACATACCTCCATATTTAAAAAGTTTTCTTACTATCAATAATTAAAGTTACAGGACCATCATTTTCTATTTCAACAATCATATGAGCTCCAAATACCCCTGTTTGAACTATAGGTATTTCTTCTTTACATAATTCCACAAACTTAAAATAAAGCTCTTTTGCTTCATATCCTCCTAAGGCCTCCATAAAATTAGGTCTTCTTCCTTTTCTACAATCTCCATATAAGGTAAATTGAGAAATTATTAATAACTCACCATTTTCTTCTTTAAGGGATTTATTTAATTTACCTTGGGCGTCTTCAAAGACCCTTAAGTTTACAATTTTATCCCTTAAATATTTAGCATCCTCAAAATTGTCTTCTTTTGAAATTCCTAATAAAACATTAAAGCCTTTATTAATAGACCCAACTATTTTGTTTTCTACAACAACACTAGAAGTTTTCACTCTTTGAATAACTACTCTCATAAATAGCACCCCATTATAAATCAAAAAATCAAAATGAAGTATATAGGACTTTTTAATTTTTAGTCCTATATACTGCTATTACTCCTTTTAGCTTTCTCATTTTTCTCATAACTTCCTTTAGCTTTTCTACATCTGAAATTCTAAGTTTTATTGTTATTATTGCAACACTAGCTTTTGAGGTTTTTGCATTTACTGCATACAATGCTATTTTAGTATCTATTATAGCTTCCATTAACTCTGCTAGAAGTCCATCTCTATCTTCTGCTCTTACCTCAATCTCAGTAATATACTCTGCTTTTCTTCCTTGTTCATCTTCCCAAGAAGATTCAATAATTCTACTTCCATCATTTGCTATTAATGCTCTAACATTCTCACAATCCTGCCTATGAACTGAAACTCCTCTTCCCTTTGTAATGTATCCAATTATACTATCTCCTGGAACTGGATTACAGCACTTAGCAAATCGAACTAAAACATTATCAATGCCTTTAACCTTTACCCCTGGGGAATTAGAACTTTTTCTCTTAACAGTTGCTTTTTCTAATTGCTCCTTTAATTCCTCTAAGCTAATTTCTTCCTCTTGCTCACTCTTATATAATCCTATGAGTTTATTAACAATTGCTGCAGGATTTAAAGCTCCAATCCCAACTGATACATATAAGTCATCTAAGCTATTAAAATTATACTTTTTTAATAAGTTTTCTAGATACTCTCCCTTGGCTATCTTACCAAAATTTACTCCTTGACGTTTACTCTCTTTTTCAACAATTTCCTTGCCTTTTTCAATATTTTCATGTCTCTTTTCTTTTTTAAACCAAGCTTTAATTTTAGATTTTGCTTGATTACTCTTTGTAATGTTTAACCAAGCAATATTAGGTCCCTTTGGCACTGCAGAAGTTAAAATTTCTACTATTTCTCCAGTCTTTAATTTATAATCAAGAGGTACTATTTTTCCATTAACCTTTGCCCCAACACATTTATGACCAATATCCGTATGTATTCTATATGCAAAGTCTATTGGCGTGGAATCATAAGGAAGATTGATTACAACCCCTTTAGGTGTAAAAACAAATACCTCATCTGAGAACATATCAATTTTAAAATCTTCCATAAACTCTTCTGGATTATTAGTCTCTCTCTGCCATTCTAATACTTCCCTAAGCCAAGCTAATTTTACTTCAAAATCCTTTTCAGCGTTTTTAGGCTCGCCTTCTTTATATTTCCAATGGGCTGCTATACCATATTCAGAGGTAGTATGCATTTCATAAGTTCTTATTTGTATTTCAAAAGGCTTTCCTTGTGGCCCAATTACTGTTGAGTGTAGAGATTGATACATATTAGGCTTTGGCATAGCAATATAATCCTTAAATCTTCCTGGTATTGGCTTATACATAGTATGCACCATTCCAAGTGCAGCATAACAATCTTTTACATCATTCACCAATATTCTTACAGCTGTTAAATCGAATATTTGATCTATTGTTTTATTTTTAATCACCATTTTTCTGTAAATACTATAGAAATGCTTTGGTCTACCCTCTATTTCAGCTTCAATTCCTGTTTCCTTCAATTTTCCCTTAAGTTCTTTTATTATATTATTTATGTATTCTTGTCTTTCATTTCTCTTTTCTGCAACTTTTCTAACTAAATCATAGTATTCATTAGGATGAAGATACCTTAGGGCTAAATCCTCAAGATCACATTTAATTTTTGAAATACCTAATCGATGAGCTAGTGGTGCGTATATGTCTAATGTTTCCTTAGCTTTCTCCTTTTGTTTTTCTACACTCATATATTTCAAAGTTCTCATATTGTGCAATCTATCTGCAAGCTTTATTAATATAACTCTTATGTCTTTTGTCATAGCAAATAGCATTTTTCTAACGTTTTCTGCTTGTTGCTCTTCTTTTGTTTTATATTTTATCTTTCCAAGCTTAGTTACACCTTCAACTAAATTTGCAACTTGAAAATTAAATTCCTGCTCCACTTCTTTATAAGTGCTACTAGTATCTTCAATTACATCGTGTAATAAGCTGGCTGCAATTGTATTTTCATCAAGTCCCATTTCAGCTAGAATACAAGCAACCTCTACTGGATGTATAATATATGGCTCTCCTGATACTCTTTTTTGCTCTTTATGAGCACTTAAAGCATAATTATAAGCTTTTATTATTAGATCTTTATTTACATTGGTACAATTTTTATCAATTTTTTCTAACAACTCATCAAGCATATAAATACTCCCTTAAAATCAAAAGCTGGTCATAGAACCAGCCAGCATTTTTATAAATATTATATAATATGGTATATTAATTTTCAATATGAACCTATATATATGTATTATTATATATTATATTCTATTAAAGACATTACATCATAGTTATATAATCTTTCTCTTCCCTTTAGTTCTGATAACTCTATTAAGAAATCAATACTAACAACTTCTCCACCTAGCTTTTCAATAAGCCTAACCACTGATTCCATAGTACCTCCAGTAGCTAATAAATCATCTACAATAGCAACCCTCTGCCCTTCTTTTATAGCATCCTTATGTATTTCTAAAACGTCAGTACCATATTCTAGTTCATATTCCACTCGCAAGGTTTCCCCTGGAAGTTTGCCTTTTTTTCTAACAGGTACAAAGCCTGCTCCTAATGCATAGGCTACTGGTGTTCCAAATATAAATCCTCTAGCTTCTGGTCCAACGATAATATCTATATTTTTATCTTTTAAATAGTTTACTAGTCCATCCACTGCCTCTTTAAAAGCTCCTGGATCCTTAAGTAAAGTTGTAACATCTTTAAAACTTATGCCTTCCTTTGGAAAGTCTTTGATTATTCTTATACTTTCTTTTAATTCCAAGCTTTATTCCCCCCTAATAAAAAATATGTATTTCATTTTCGATTATTTTTTTTCATATATTTAGCTATTTGTTCTGCTCTTTCAATATCAGAAGTTGTAAATAGTTCAACAACTATTTTAGCATCATCCATTCTACCAACAGCATTTATTTTAGGCATTACAATACTTGCCAATGATTTTAAACTATTATAATCCATGGGATTAATTTTATTAATCTTAATAATGGCATTAATTCCATAATTGTTACTTATTGATAAGTAATACATTCCTTTTTCTAGCATTGCAAGATTTTCATCTACTATAGGCATTGTACTTGATGCAATCCCAATTGCAACAAGATCCAAGTATTTTTCTATACACTGCACGTGATAATGCTCTGCAATGGCATATGCTAACTTATATGTAATTCCTACAGCATTTAAATGTTTAAAAGGATATTTACACTGTTTTTGGTTAGGATTAATTATTATAGCAGAGGGCAGTTCATCACTTGGCATATGGTAGTCAGTTATTATTACATCTATTCCTAGTTCTCTGCAAATTTCCACTTCATGAACTGAGTTGATTCCACAGCCAACAGTAATAATGAGTCCTGCTCCTAAAAATCTAATGTGATTTTCAATTACATTAGTATTAAATATTTCTTCATTTTCTATTACATCAGGGATATAATACTCTACATCTGCATTCAAATACTTTAAAATAAGCATCAATAAAGAAACACTAGTTATTCCATCAACGTCATATGAGCCATAGATAACAATCTTTTCTCTATTATTTACGGACTTTGTAATCCTATACAAAGCCTCCCCTACTCCATCTAATAAAAAAGAATCATATAAATATATTGAATTTGAAAAAATGTTATAAGAATAATTATTTATCATATATAATCCCCCAAATTTTATAGGAAGCAAATAATATTATAATTTAAATTCTTAATTATTACAAATACTTTTTTTCATCCTTTGACAATATATTCAACCAAATAGTACTATTTGTTAAAAATAAAGGGTACTTTTGTTAAATTATGCTTTTTCATAAAAGCTTTTAAAAAAATCAGAGCGTTGGCTCTGATTTTTTCTATGTTAAGCTGTTGCCTTTTTATTTGTTTTTTTTAAAATTACCCAAATAGGGCTGGCAATAAAGATTGAAGAAAAGGCTCCTGATAAAATACCAATTATCAGTGGGAATGTAAAATCCCTTACTGCTGGTACAAACACATAAACAGCTATTATTGTAAATAACGTAGTTAGTACGGTGTTTATTGATCTAGACATAGTCTGATTTACACTTATATTAGCAATTTCAGCTACGTCCCTACCTCTCATCTTTTTAGCATTTTCCCTAATTCTATCAAAGATTACTATTGTGTCATTAATAGAATAACCTACTATTGTAAGTATAGCTGCGATAAATGGTGAATTTACAGGTATATTAAAAATAGTATATACACTTAAAGTTATTAAAATGTCATGTATCAAAGCTATAATTGCAGCTATTCCAAATTTAATTTCAAACCTTATTCCAATGTACATTAGCATTGCAATAGTTGCAAAGAAAAGTGCTTTTACAGCTTTAGCTTTTAACTCATTTCCTATTGATGGCCCTACATTTGTTTGAGAAATTAAAGATTTATCTTCTAACTTATATTTAGTTTTTAATTCACTGAAAATTTTATTAATACTATCACTAGTTAGAGTATTGCTTTTTATCTCTAGTTGAGTTGTATTTGAAATATAAGAAGTTGCATTTACATCGTATTTATGTATTATTTTGTCAGCTTCTTCCTTTTGATTTTGATTAAAATCTTTGCCCATTTCTATTGTTACTATAGTTCCGCCATTAAAGTCTATACCAAAATTCAATCCTTTTGTAGCTAAAAATGATAATCCAATAATTATTATAATTATAGATATGGAAAACCAAATTTTAGTTTTTTCTATAATCCTTAGCATAATTCTACCCCCTTTTTACGCCAAAATGGGAAGTACTATTTATTAGTCCCATTTCTACGCTTAGCTTAAGTAAAAATCTTGTAATGGTCAAAGCAGTAAATATACTTAAGACTATACCTATCATGAGGGTAAGCGCAAAGCCTTTTACAGAACCTGAACCTAGGTAATATAAAATAATTGCTGCAATAATAGTTGTTATATTAGAATCAAGTATTGAAGATAAAGCTTTATTAAATCCAGTATCTATTGCATTTCTTACTGATTTTCCAAGTTTCAATTCCTCTTTTATTCTCTCAAAAATTAAAACATTTGCATCAACTGCCATACCTACTGTTAGTAAAAATCCTGCTATACCTGATAAGGTTAAAGTTGCTTTAACTGCTGAAAAAGTTCCAAGTACTAATACTACATAAAATATTAAAGCAATATCAGCCATTAATCCCGGTGTTCTATAATAAATCATCATAAATAATAGAACCAAGCTAATGCCAACTGCTCCAGCTTTCATACTTAAAGGTAATGCATTAGCACCTAATGTTGCACCGACAGTTTTAAATTCTACCGCTTCTAGTGTCACAGGAAGTGCACCAGATTTTATTATGTTAGCCTGACGACTTGCTTCCTCTAATGTTTCACTACCTGTAATTGTTGCTTTTCCGTCAGTAATAATTGCAGAAACTGTAGGATTAGTAAGCATTTCTTCATCCATGTAAATTGCTATCCTTTGATTTAAAAATTTACTAGTTGCATCTGCAAATTTTTTAGCACCTGCTTCTTTTAATTCTAGGCCTATTGTAGGACTTCCCATGTCATCTAAGTATGCAGTAGCATCCTTTATGTCTGTACCTGTTAAAATTACATTGCCATCTGGACCCTTAAATTCAAGCTTTCCAGTCTTACCAATAGTGTCTAGAACTTTTTTTGAATCAAATTCACCAGGAATTTCAATTCTTATTCTATTCTTACCTTCTCTTTGAACAGTTGTTTCTTTTACCCCTTCTGGGTTAACTCTCATTGACAACATTTCAATTGTTCTTTCTACAGTATCGTTATCTACATCACCTTTTATTTCTTCTAAAACAGAAATACCACCTTGCAAATCCAATCCTTTATTAATAGTTTCAGTAAATGGTTTGACTCTGTATCCAAAAACATTATTAAATCCAAAAAAACCTGTGTAAGCTAGTAGTCCTACTGCTAATATAGCTACTAAAAACAATATTGTACTATTAGTCTTTTGGGATTTTTTAAACTTTGAGTTTCTCATGTTTATCCCCCTTTGTTGGTCACTTTATGCATAATCAAATTAATTATATTACTTTTAAAAATAATAGTCAATAACAGGTAAATTATTGTTTTTCTGACATTAGTTTCGCCTTCAAAGCAATAGCACATTCAATTCTTTTCTTCTGCATTTCACAGCCTATTTCGTAAGGCACATGTATATCTCCATTAAAATTATAATTATTAGCTTGGCAACCTCCGCTGCAATAAAATCTTGCCCAGCATTCTCTGCATAAAGGTTTATTGTATATATGTGCATTTTTGAATTTTCTTCCTATTGTTTTATCTAATTCTTCATCTTTATCAAAAACTGTTCCAATTTTAAAATCCTCATTGCCTACAAATTGATGACAAGGATAAATATCTCCATCAGGTGTTACTGCTATATATTCATGTCCAGCTCCACATCCGGATATTCTTTTATAAACGCAAGGTCCTCCTTGCAAATCTATATTAAAATGATAAAATTTAAATTCTTTTCCATTTAAATGTCTTTCTAACATATCCTTATATAATTTATCATAGTTTTCAAAAATGGTTGGTAAGTCTTCTCTTCTAAGCGATAAGTTATGTCCATCAGGCAATACTACTGGCTCTACAGATATTTCTTTAAAACCTAGATCTGCTAAATGCTTTATATCTTCATAAAAATCAGTATTTGCTCTTGTAAATGTTCCTCTTACATAATATGATTTTGATTTATCCCTTTTTTCAACCATCTTTTTTATTTTAGGAAGTATTCCTTCATAGGTACCGCTACCGTCTACTTTAGTTCTAGTTCTGTCATTTATATCTTTTCTTCCATCTATACTCAAGATTATATTGCCCATCTCTTTATCCATATATTCCATAATTTCTTCATTAAGTAATGTAGCATTAGTAGTCATTGTAAATCGTATTACTTTATTATGGATTTCTTCCTGTTCTCTTGCATATTTTATAATTTCTTTAACTTCTTTAATAGCAATTAAGGGCTCTCCTCCAAATAAATCAATTTCTATATTTTTTCTTGGACCGCTGTGTTCAATTACAAAATCGATTGCTTGTTTAGCTACCTCTAAAGACATAATTTTTCTTGCTCCATGATATTTTCCTTCATCAGCAAAGCAGTACTTACATCTTAAATTACAATCGTGAGTTATATTTAGACATAATGCTTTTATAAAATCTTTAGAATCTTGTCCATTAATAGCTATTTCTTCGTAATTATCCTTTGAATATAATAATCCTTCCTCTATTAACTGCTGAATTTCCTCATATACTTCAGAAATTTCTTCATTTGAATATTTATTTTTATAAAGTTCTATAATTTCTTCTTTTCCCTTTAATCCTTCTTCATTTAGTAAATCATAAACTATCTTATCAACCATGTGTACTGCACCGGTATTTACATCTAATATGTAATGTTCGTTATCTTGTATAAATCTGTGAATTAATGACAAGGTTCTTTCCTCCTTAAATAAATACAAAGCAGTAACTTCTAGTTACTGCTTACTTGGTAATATTAATTTTCACAAGCTAAGTTTGCTACTGTACAAGAAGTTTTACATGCTGATTGACACGAATTTGCACATTCCTTGCAGCCAGGTTTATTTAAACTGTTTTTTATGTTGCTCTTGTTTATTGTTTTAATATGTTTCATTTTAGTTCCTCCATTCCCACTATAGAATTATCCTGTAAGATTATATCATAAAAATTAGAATTAATAAAGTAGTTTTACATATTAATTCCTAACATTCCTGAAAGGGTTCCTACAAATACGGCTAAGGCTATTCTTAACATTCCATAGGTAGAAATATCGAAGCCTCTACCATTAATAACTGAAATTAAGTATATTATTACAATATATAGTATAGCTAAAAGTAAGCCCACGAGCCATCCTCTAGACTTTATATGCTTAACAGAGTAAATAGCTCCATACATTACGCTAAGAGCTGTAATTACTACAAAGTATATTGCGTCAATTTGCGGATTTGGCTTTGTGAAATATGTTATTATCGAGTATATTACAAGTAAGCCTAAAGTTAAAAAAAAGCTTCTTATTACTCCTTGTACAATATATAATGCATTATTTTTTTTCTCCAAAACAAAACACCTCCTACATATTATTAATAAATATGTTCTTATAAGGCGTTTTATTACTATGACTATTCTAGTTTTTTATCCTCAACTTCTTTATTAAATACTGAAGCTATACTTTTTTTATCAATTTCTATTTTGACTCTGTCAGGCCCTGTAGCTATTATTATATGTTTATCTTGAATTTCACACACTTTACCTACTATTCCACTACTAGTTATTATATCATCATCTACCTTTAAACCTAAAAGCATATAATTAAATTTGTTTTTCCTTTTCTTTTCTGGCACTAAAATAGCTATATAAAACAAAAGTAGCATAAATAAAAAGGAAATTGCGACAGCAATGGTATTTCCATTTTGAACCATTATATCACTCCTAGTAACTTAAGCTCTTCCTCCCCAATTTTGTAGCTGTTCCATCTTATAGTCTTCAAAGTAATCTTCCTCAATAGCCTTTCTAATTTCCTCCATTAGCTTGTTGTAAAAATGTAAATTGTGCAAAACACATAATCTCATTGCTAGCATTTCTTTAGCCTTAAATAAGTGTCTAATGTATGCCCTTGTATAATGCTGGCAAGCTGGACAAGTACATTCTTCATCAATTGGATTTGCATCTAGTTCATACTTAGCATTAAATAAGTTTATTTTCCCGTATTTAGTGAATACATGTCCATGCCTGCCATTTCTTGCTGGAAGCACACAATCAAAAAAATCTATCCCTCTTGACACTGCTTCAAGTATATTGCTAGGTATTCCAACCCCCATAAGATATCTAGGTTTATTGGAAGGCAAGTGTGGTTCTACTGCTTCAATTATTCTATACATTTCCTCATGAGTTTCACCAACTGCAAGACCGCCAATAGCATAACCATCCAAATCAAATTTAGATATTTCCTTTGCATGCTGAATTCTAATGTCGTCAAATACTCCCCCTTGATTTATTCCAAATAGCATCTGTTTTTTATTAATTGTATCTGATTTAGAATTTAACTTTTCCATTTCTTTTGCACATCTTTCAAGCCATCTAGTAGTTCTATCAACAGATTTCTCTACATAATTTCTTGGAGAAGGATTTTCCACACATTCATCAAAAGCCATGGCTATTGTAGATGCTAAATTACTTTGAATTTGCATGCTTTCCTCTGGACCCATAAATATTCTTTTGCCATCAATATGAGAATTAAAATATACACCTTCCTCTTTGATTTTTCTCATCTGAGAAAGTGAGAAAACTTGAAATCCACCTGAATCAGTAAGTATAGGTCTTTCCCAGTTCATAAATTTATGCAAACCACCTAGTTTTTTAATTACTTCATCTCCTGGTCTTAAATGTAGATGATATGTATTTGATAATTCTACTTGACAACCAATTTCATATAAGTCCATGGAAGATACGGCACCTTTTATAGCAGCTAGTGTTCCAACGTTCATAAAGACTGGAGTCTGAATAACTCCGTGAGGTGTTGTAAACTCTCCCCTTCTAGCATTTCCATTCTTTTTTATTAACTTAAACACATCTTTTCTCCTTTTCATATTTATAATTCAGAGATTTAAACTGTTTTTAATACTCATTAAGATTACTTGATTATCATTGCATCTCCAAAGCTAAAAAATCTATATTTTTCTTCTACTGCTTCTGAATATGCTTTTAAAATTAGTTCCCTACTTGAAATTGCACTAACTAGCATTAATAAAGTTGATTGAGGTAAATGGAAGTTTGTAATTAATGCATCTACTACTTTAAATTTGTATCCAGGGTATATAAATATATTAGTCCATCCTGATTGTTCTCTTACTAATCCCTCAATGGTACCTATAGTTTCTAAAGTTCTACAGGAGGTTGTTCCAACGGCTATTATTCTTCCGCCATTCCTTTTCGTTTCATTTATAATTTCCACATCTTCTTTTAATATTGTATAATATTCAGAATGCATTGGATGCTCTTCTATATTTTCAACCTTCACTGGTCTGAAGGTTCCTAGTCCTACATGCAGCGTAACAAAAGCAATTTTCACTCCTTTATCCTTAATTTCCTTTAATAACTCCTCAGTAAAGTGAAGTCCTGCCGTTGGTGCTGCTGCCGATCCATTTTCCTTAGAATATACTGTCTGATATCTCTCCTTATCTTCAAGTCTCTCTCTAATATAGGGAGGTAATGGCATTTGCCCTAGTTTATCAAGTACTTCTTCAAAAATACCTTCATATTGAAACTGAACTATTCTACTTCCCTCTTCTCCAATGCTTTTCACTTCAGCACTTAACTCTCCATTGCCAAAAACAAACTTTGAACCAATCTTGGCTCTTTTTCCAGGTTTAACTAGGGTTTCCCAAGTATCTTTATCAATTCTTTTTAATAAAAGGAATTCCATCTTTCCACCGGTATTTTCCTTTTCTCCAATTAACCTTGCAGGAAGTACCCTAGTATTATTTAAGACTAAACAATCCCCTTCATTTAGGTATTCAATGATATTTTTGAACCTTTTGTGTTGTATTTTACCTATATCTTTGCTTATTACCATTAGTCTCGACTCATCTCTTTTTTCTAAAGGATGTTGTGCAATTAATTCTTCTGGTAAATAAAAATCAAAATCCTTTACTTTCACTACGTCCAACCCCTCCTAAGATAACTTTGTCTGTTCTATGTTATTTCTCCTTAAATGTTTATAAGCTTTCTCTGTAGCCTTTCTTCCTCTAGGCATCCTTATGATGAATCCCCTTTGAAGTAAATAAGGCTCATAAACATCTTGAATAGTATCTAATTCTTCTCCAATAAAATAAGAAAGGGTCTCAAGTCCTACAGGTCCTCCATCAAAATTATCAATTATTGCTTCTAGTATTTTGTTATCTATTCTATCGAAGCCTTCATCATCAATTTCTAGAAGTTCTAGTGCATCTCTAGAAACTTGAAGGTCTATTGTACCATTTCCCTTCACTTCACAATAATCTCTTACTCTTTTTAATATCCTGTTTGCTATTCTTGGAGTTCCTCTTGATCTTCTAGCAACTTCAATGGCAGCATCCATTTCAATTGGAACTCCTAAAATTTTTGAGGATCTTATTATTATTTCTTTTAATTCTTCCTCATTATAAAATTCCATTGAACTTAGTACTCCAAATCTATCTCGTAGAGGAGAAGTTAGTAAGCCAACTCTAGTTGTTGCGCCAATCAAAGTAAATCGGGGCAAATCTAATCTAATTGACTTAGCTGCTGCACCTTTTCCTATAACAATATCTAAAGCATTATCCTCCATTGCAGGATATAAAATTTCCTCAACAGTTCTATTTAATCTATGAATCTCATCTATAAACAATACATCATAGTCATTTAAAGTTGTTAGTATTGCAGCTAAATCCCCAGCTCTTTCTATAGCAGGTCCAGATGTTACTTTTAGGGTACCGCCCATTTCTTTAGCTATTATATTAGCCAAGGTTGTTTTACCAAGACCTGGAGGTCCATATAATAGAACATGGTCTAAAGCTTCTTTTCTCTTTTGTGCAGCCCTTATAAATATGTCTAACTTTTCTTTAACCTTCTTTTGACCAATATATTCACTTAAGTTCTTAGGTCTAAGTGAATATTCAACTTCTACATCTTCACTTTTATAAGAAGGAGAAATTAGTCGGTCTTCCATAGAAAATCCCCCCTAACTCATTAAATGCTTCAAACAGTTCTTAATAATTTCTTCCAAATTAGCTTTAAGTTCAACAGATTTTAAGGCTCCTTCTGCCTCTTTTTCTGAAAAACCTAGAGCTAGTAATGCCGACATAGCTTCAGCATAATTATTAAGATTACCATTAGAATCTTCATTATTTAAGTTGAAATCTGTATTATTTTCTCCTGTCTTTCCAACCTTATCTGCTAACTCTAAAATTATTCTTTGTGCTATTTTTTTACCTATTCCTGGTGCTTTCATAAGCATATTGTAATCACTTGTTATTATCGATAATTTTAATTTATTTACATTGCTAATAGACAATAAGGATAAGGCCGCTTTTCTTCCTACTCCATTTATTGTCATTAACAAATTAAACATTTCTCTTTCTTCTTCAGTCAAAAATCCGTATAAACCTATAAAATCTTCTCTTAGTACTTGTTCAAGATATAATTTGACCTCTTCATTAACATTGGGCATCTTTGCCATTGTACTCCCTGAGGTAAATATTTTGTAACCTATATTATTGTTTTCTACTATTATATAGTCTTTGCTTAATCCAATATATGTACCTTTTATATACTCATACAAAGTAAAGCCCCCCAAGTATTCTATTTATTTCATATAATACTTTATCATTTAACCTTTAATTTATCAAGAAAACAGTTTTTAATAAGTATGCTGATATATGAAAAAAATATGAAATGCATATTACTCAAGCATTTCATATTTTATATCAAAATCTCTAATACCATCATTTAACTTTTCAATACTTTCAAATTGCATAGAAGTATCACCAGTAATCACTTTCTTCATGTCCTGCGGCTTTAAGTTAGTCACTTTTGTACCAGTTCCTTCTTTGCTAATAATATTGCCGTTGTCATCAAATATACTTCCTTTGTCATTACTTTTAGCAATGACAATTTCATTATTAATAGCTAGTAACACGTACATATTTGCTAAATACTTTATAGGGCTTCTTTCTAATATTATTGAACTCTCATTAATATCTTTCAGGAAATATCCATCTTGCTTATATATTTCTTGAATGTCTGAGCCTTTTTTCCCTAATAAGTTTTCTTCTTCCACAGTTTTAATTCTTTCTACTAGATACTTGTCTCCAGATTTAATTTGAAATATTACTTCAAATCCCTCTTTGGCTATTTTGTCCATTGCTTTTTTATTATCTATTCCAAAACCACCTACATCCACTGTTAAATCTTGCTCACTATTTTTATTTATTGAACTATATTTTTGTGCATTTTTCCCTATAAAAAACCCTGCAGTAAAACACAAAGTTAAAATTATTATTAATAACAATCTCTTTACTACCATAATATCACTCCTTTTTTGATATTATGGCAATTTTTAGATATTTTATTCATTAGATAGGAATATTTATTTGTCCTTAAATATTTCTGGAACTACATAATTATTGAAAAATTCTTCAACATCTACTTTTTCATTTACTTTTCTTAGTAGATTCTCTACAAATCCTGCCACGTATCTTACTCCAATATCTTGTTTAAAATTTTCTTCTTTTCTCATATACCCTTCTTTTTTATCAGTGAAATATACATTCCTTACCCCTTGTACAATACCAGGGATCAAAATATCCTCTAAAATTCTTTCTTCAATAAATTTACCCTTAGCTTTTTCAAATGCATAATTACCTTTTTCACCGATGGTACTTCCTATCTTCTCAACTCTTCTAGATACCTTTTCTTTTACTTCTTTTACTTCTTTTCCACTAATTTTATCTCTTTTCCTCATTAAATTAAAATTCAGAATGTAGTTGTATTTTATTGAATGCTTGATTTCATCAGTTATAATTTCAAATAACATATCCCTATAGTAAGTGTATGGAATCCCTTGTCTAATTTTTCTATAGGTTTCTACAGCTCTTAATTCACCCATAAGTGCTTTTTTTACTCCATCAATATAGGAATCTGGTTTTTCAAACTGTTCACTCATATCTTCTTTTATATCTCTTTGAGTAAAGTCCTTATAGATTTTCCTAAACATCCTGTTATGTTTTCTTTCATCATCTCTTATGGACATAATAATATTCTTTTCCTCTTGCGTTGGAGCCACACTAATTAAATAATCATAAAATAACTCATCTGTTCTTTCTCCTTGAACAGACTTTTCTACAAGCACAAGTGATTCCATTAGATCATTTTGCATGTTACTCATGTTGTTCATGTTATTCATATTATTAATATTAAATTGTTCCATGTTATTTCTAACATATGCCATTAAGTTTTACCTCCTAAACTTTAGTACTATACATACTATGATTTTAGAGTTTAAGGTGTAACACTTCTTGTCATAAAATTAGTATTTATAAATATACATTAAAGGAATACATCTTTATTATTTTCTAGGAGGCATTTTAATGAAAAATGATGGATTATCTGTTACTTCAATGATTCTAGGTATTGTGGGAATAGTTCTTACTTTTATACCTGGGCTAAATTTTGTTGGTATTATCTGCGGAATACTTGCAATTATTTTTGGTGTTATGAGCAAAAATAAAATTAATAACTCTAATAATGAACTTTCTGGCTTAGGTATGGCAAAGGCTGGTATGATTTTAGGTATTGTTACTATTGGTATTTTTATTGTAACCCTTGCTGCATGTGGTGCAATTCTAGGATCATTAACCTAATCTAAGGAAAATAAATATTTTATAGTTTCTTAAAATAGAAGCTGCTTCTAAATGCTTTGATCATTTAGAAGCAGCTTTTATGTATATTATCCCTACTAATTGGAGATAACATATTATTGATAAAATACTTTGAAATATGGCAATATATTAACACATTGTTAAAATTTATGCCGTATGATATACTATTTCTTAATAAATTGTCAAAAAATACAATTTCAGGAGTTGTTGTTATGAAAATTAGTGCAAGAAATCAATTTATCGGAAAAGTTATTGAGATTAACGAGGGAGCAGTTAACGCTATAGTCATAGTAGAAATTGCGGGCGGTAATAAAATTTCTTCAACTATATCTATGAACGCTGTTAAAGACCTTGGAATTAAACTTGGTTCAGAAGTTACTGCTATAGTTAAATCTACTTCTGTTATGTTAGCAACTGAATAATTAATTTTAAATTATTTTGTCAATGCTAATACTTATTAAAAACCACTTTCAATACAGACCTATATCTATATTGAAAGTGGCTTAATCAAATTATATAGTTATTCTTACTGTTTTATTCAGTAATCTATACATTACACACGTTATCTAATCTCAAACGACTTACCTGTGCTCCTCTAACCTTCCCATTCATCAGGAAATTCAGCATTGTGATAAACGTTTTGAACATCGTCGTCATCTTCAAGCATATCTAATAGCTTTTGTGTTTGTGGTGCTGTTTCCATATCTACTGATGCCATAACGTCTGGAATCATAGTAATATCTGCTTCTAAGAAAGAGTATCCAAGCTTTTCAAGTTCTTCACGAATAGCTGAAAAATCTAATGGATCTGTTAAAATTTCAAAGGCTTCTTCTTCTGCACTAAAATCTTCTGCACCTGCCTCTAAAGCTTGCATCATTAATTCATCTTCATCTATTTCATCTGTTCTTTCAATTACTATTTGACCTTTTCTTTGGAACATATAAGAAACGCATCCACTAGCTCCAAGATTTCCGCCATATTTATCGAATATATGTCTTGCGCTTGCTGCACTTCTGTTTCTATTGTCAGTTAAGAATTTTACCATAACTGCAACTCCACCGGGAGCATATCCTTCATATATTATTTCTTCGTAGGTTATTCCTTCAAGCTCACCAGAACCTTTTTTAATTGCCCTGTCAATAGTATCACTTGGCATATTTGCTGCTTTAGCTTTAGCAATTACATCTTTTAATTTTGAATTTGTATCTGGATTTGAACCACCATCTCTTGCAACTAAAATAAGTTCTCTACCAATTTTAGTAAATACCTTCCCTTTTTTTGCATCATTTTTTCCTTTTTTAGCTTGAATATTGTGCCACTTTGAATGTCCTGACATTTATATTTCCCCCTACCTAGTAATATGTATATTTAATATTATTGAATTTATTTTCAACTTAAATCGTTTAATATTATATCATATAGAATTAATTTATTTCAAATATTTATTCTGCGTATAGTCTCTCCCCTTGTTTAAAATAAAAAATCTTACCTCCAAGCTTATAGGTACTTTTACCAGAGGTTAATTCTGTAATCTTACTCATAATTTTTTCAGCTTTATCTTCTTCAGTTAATATACGAAGGGTTACCATATCTGTGTATTCTATATTTTCAATATGCCACTGATTTTGAGCACAGGTATATTGAACCTTACCTAATAAATCATAATCAATACTAATATCTAAAGTATACCCTAAAACCTTTTCCACAATAACTGCATTCTCTATTGCAATTGATGCACCTTTAGAATAAGCTCTTACAAGCCCACCTGCCCCTAACAAAGTACCTCCAAAATATCTTGTTACAACTACTGCGACGTTTGTTGCTCCATTTTTTTTAATAACCTCTAATACTGGAATTCCTGCTGTACCTTGTGGTTCTCCATCATCACTATATCTTTGTATTAGAGAATTTTCTCCAACAACATAAGCATAAACATTATGAGTAGCATCCTTATGTTTACTTTTTATAAAATCCACATAGGCCTTTGCTTCTTCTTCACTTTCAACTCTTTTTGCATATCCTATAAAAATTGATTTTTTCTCTTCAAATTCATCTTGTCCTTCATTTCTTATAGTAAAATAACTCAATCTTATTCAGTCCTTCCAATATTTAAACTATCCCTTTTTCTTCTAAGTTACCAAAATATTCATCAGCTGCTTTTATAATATAACTTTTATCTGTACTGTTTTTTATTATCATTATTTTCTCTTTTGCTTTTACACTATTTATTCTTTGCAGAGCCTTAATTGAATAAGTAACTACCTGAGGATTACTGTCATCTAATGCTCTAATTAGTGGTATTTCACAGCTTTGATTTTCAAGTTTCCCCATTGCAGAAATTGCCATTCTCCTAACATTAACAATATTGTTTACAGAAGCCTTTACTAAAACACCTAAACCTTTAACATCTTTAAGTTCCCCTAGTATCCATACTGCTATTTCTTTATTCTTTGAGTTCATTTTAGCATAACTATTTATAATGAAGTCTAATAACTTATTCTTATTTTCTTCATTAAATGAGCTTAACAGCTCTTGTTTGTCCCTTTTTCCAGCCTTTGTTATTTCAATAAACAGTTCTTCTGTATTTTTACTCCTAGCAAGAAACCTATATTTTATTTTTCCTTCAATTATATGATTTTGAACTGTGGTTCTATCCATATTTCTAATTTTACAAATACTATCAATATTTTTGCCTTCAATAAATAAAAAATAGGTTATATCCTCTTGAGAATATTTTTCTATATCATTCCAATTAAATTCCACTAGGCCCTTTTTCATAAAATATCCCTCTTACTTCAATATAGAATTAATAATATTGATGCCTTCTCTAATTTGTTTATTATCTGCTTGAGAAAAACTAAGTTTTAAAAATTTATTTCCTTCATTATTATCTTTATAAAAAAGCACCCCAGGCGTAAACACAACTTTATATTTCAAACAAGAATTAAAAAGCTCTATACAACTAATATCTATATTATCAGAAATTCTCAAGTAAAAGCTTAACCCTCCCCCAGGGCTATTGTATTCTACTTTATCGCCTAAAATTTCCTTTATGCAGTTTTCCATAAATGTATATCTAGATTTATATGAAGCATTTAATTTTTTAATATGTGCTTTCCAGTATCCTGAATTCATATATAAGTCTAAAGTTCTTTGCATCAAGCTTGAAGTTGTTCTGTCAGTATTTATTTTAGAATTCTGAATTGCATCATTAAACTCGTAAGGAGATATTAAGTATCCCATTCTTATACCTGGAAGAAAAATTTTAGAAAAACTTCTAATATACACAACCCTGTCATTTCTATCTAAGCTTTTAAAACTTTCATACTTTACATTTTCATCATATATAAGCTCAGATAAATAATCATCTTCAATAATATAAAAGTCATATTCTTCTGCTAAATTTAAAATTTCTTTTTTCTTTTTTAAGCTATAGCTGCTTCCAGTTGGATTTTGAAAATAACTCATTAGATAGAAACATTTAATCTTATGCTTTTTAACTATACTTCTTAATGTATTAATATCTATTCCATCCTTATTCATATCCACTTCAAAAACATTTGCTCTTCTACTCTTAAATACATTTAGGGCTCCACTGTAAGTTGGCTTCTCTACAATAATATTATCATCGATATTAATAATAGCTTTTGCTGCAATATCTATACCTTGTTGTGCTCCTGATACTATAATTATATTTTCATTATTCAGCTTACCCTTCCAAAAATACTTATTTATATTATCTCTTAATCCTAGAAATCCTAAAGCATCTTCATTGCTGAAAACATCAGCCCCATCTCTATCAAGAACTTCATTTAAAGCTCGTTTAAAAGTGTCTACTGGGAAAAAATCGCTGCAAGTTGTTTCTCCAGTGAAATCAATGAAATCTTTATAATATCCTCCACTTATTTTTTTATATATTTTAGAATATTCCTTTAGAAAATTTCTATTTTCTTCTTTAATTTTAACATAGGTACCACTACCCATCTTTTGGACTGCTTGACCTTCCGATTCTAATTTTTTATAAGCATTGACGATAGTAACAGAGTTAACTTTAAGTAATTTAGATAAATCTCTAATAGAAGGTAACTTTTCGCCATTCATTAACTTTTTAGTTTTTATTAGTTTTTTAACATGTCTTACTATTTGAGCATACTTTGGTTCTTCCTCATTAAATTCAATTATATATTTATCCATAATTTTTTTCCTTTAAAATAAATTTGGCATACAATCTCCAAATAAGGAAGTACGTATGCCAAGCTGTTTTTATATGAAATACACCTTTTCTTTAAATAACATATTTCTGCAATCATCTCTGTATTCTCTACTTTCCTTTTTGATAACCTTCTTTTGTAGCAGTTTGTTTAAAATTATTTCAAATTCGATCTTATAATTCTTAAAAAAGTAGTCATTTTTTACTTCCTCAGAACTTAAAAAACAGTCCTTTTTTTTCATAAACTCTAATAGGAGGCTAGTGTATTTTTTTAAATTTCTTTCTATATTATTCTCAAAAAAATTTATCAATTCTTGAATTTTTATTTTTACATCAGCTCTATCTCCATAAAATAGGTTATGGACAGTTTCTTTTAAATCATCATCTAAATTTAAAGCCATGGTCATAACATCCTTGCTTATCATATATCCTGAAGAATTAATATACAGCTTAGAATAATCTTCTATACATTTAACAATAGCGCTATAAGCCATGTAAATCCCACTATTATCAATATATTTTTTGCATACGCTTATGCTTTTAAGTAGATCTCCTAAATAGACCATATTCCACTTTTCTCTATCTATATCAGGGTAATACCTACCCATATCATATTTGCTTGTTATTTCCTCATCTTTTGAAAAAACTAATCTGGAAGAAACAAAAATCCTATGAATAAATCCTCCAACAAGTTCTTCCTTATGTAAACTTAATAATTTTTCTTTGTTCATTAGCTTAATATGTACAGGAATACCTTCCTCTTCAGTATATATATTTGTAATTTTGTCTATCTTATCTTTAGAAATAACAAATAAATCAATATCCGATTCTTCCCAAAGATCTCCCGTTACTATGCTTCCAAAAACCATTACAGCTAAAATTGATTCGTTAGCTTTTAATCTATCTACTAATGAATTAAAAGCCTTTTGATATTCTTGAATTGTATTTAGCATATTAAGCACCACCACCCATTTTATTATAATCATATTAATATTCAAATACAACTTATATAACTCTTCTAAATAATTATTTTTCTAATTTTCACATCTTCCATGTATTCGCACTTGGTGCATTTGAACAAATGCACGCAATATTCATCATAATCCTTTATTGGATCATCAGCACTATAATCATCATAATATTCTTGCTTCCTGCCTTTTTCAACCATAAGATTGCCACATTTATTACAATTAAATTTAATCTGATTTATCTTGTTACAAATAGGACATATATTATTCATAAAAACATCCCCTTCTATAGTTTAAGTTAACAATATTATTATCCTTCAATTCAAATAATAAACTTCTATAAAAGAGGATTCTAATTAAGTCAATTCATTAATTTATTTTTTGTAATAAATACTTCTCACATTTATTATAAACTTCTTCCTCTACCATAGCTATGATATTTATTCCTTCTTCCTCATATTCCTCTTTTAGCACCTTAGAAGCTCTATGAAGTAAAGCTACTGCTGCTGTATCCACATATGGAATTAAATATTCGCATTCTTTTAATTTATTTGGTAAATTACTAGCTATAGAATCTAACAAACTATTGAGGTTAATTCCTTCTTTTGCAGAAATCTCAATTAATTTAATATTGCTGAATATATCTAATATATTTTTAACCTTATCCATATCTGCCTTATCTATTTTATTTAATATCAGTATAATAGGTTTATTAATGGCACCTAATTCAGCTAAAACTTCGTTTACTGCCTGAATTTGTTCAATTGCTTTGTCTGAAGATGCATCTATAACGTGAAGGAGCAAGTCTGAGTTAATTACTTCCTCTAGAGTAGATTTAAAGGCTTCAACTAAATCATGAGGAAGTTTTCTAACGAAACCAACAGTATCTGTTAAAGTAATTAATCTGTTATCTGGCAAGTAAATTGCCCTAGTCGTTACATCTAGGGTTGCAAAAAGCATATCTGCCTCAAATACATTTTCCTTTTGAGTAATATCTCGTGGAGATGCAATTTCACAAAGTTTATTTCTCAAAGTTGATTTCCCTGCATTGGTATACCCTACAAGTGAAATTCTAGGAATACTTTCTCTACTTCTCTTATCCCTTTGTATCTCTCTATTTTTTTTAATCTTTTCTAATTCACGAGTAAGATCATGCACTCTTTCCTTAATATGTCTTCTATCTATCTCAAGTTTTTTCTCTCCAGGCCCTCTAGTGCCTATTCCTCCTCCAGTTCTTGACAATATTGCACCCATACCAGAAAGTCTTGGAAGCCTATACTTTAACTGAGCAAGCTCAACTTGAATTTTTGCTTCTTTACTTTTAGCTCTTCTTGCAAAAATCTCTAATATTAAAGTTGTTCTATCTATTACTTTAGTACCTGTTTGTTCTTCTACATTCCTGATTTGTGATGGAGAAAGCTCGTCGTCGAAAATAATTACGTTCGCATTTTTTGCCTGCCTTAGCATTGATAGCTCTTCAACCTTTCCCTCACCTATAAAAAATGTAGTATCTATTTTACTTCTCTTTTGGAGTATCTTTCCTACAGTACTAACATTACAAGCTTCTGCTAGTTCCTCTAATTCTAACAAGCTCTCTTCATCTTCTATTCCAACTAAAATAGCTTTTTCTCCATTATCCTCATATATTTCCTCTTCTTTAATATTGATTTCAATAGGATTTATTATCTTTAGAATATCTATTTGAAGGGCTTTTTCTAGGCTTATTGGCTTTGTTACCTCTGCAATAAGTTTATTATCTTGCAATCCGCAAAACCCTAAGGTAACTTCCTCACATTTTCCATCCTTTACTCCTATGGCTGCCATGCAATCTAGCTTAAGCTTAATTAAAGCAGATACATCCAAAGCTGATAACATTGAATTTCCATTGGGATGAGTGTGTATTATTCTAATTCCTGATAATTTTCTTTCTTTTATATCTATTATTGGCATTTCCACAGTAGTACTATCTCCTACTGCTACATTTATCACATTTCCTTTTCTATCAATTGCTATACTTATTTCTTTATTAATATCCTGAGAAATTTCACAGATTGTATTAATTATTTCCTCGCTAACTAGGTTTTCCTTTTCAATTTTATAATCGTATATGTTTTCTAGCCTATTTAAAACACTTTTTCTAATACCCTCAATGACTCCTAGAACCATCTATTTACCTCTTTCCTTATTATATAAATAATTTTCAAATATTATATTCTTGACAATTATTCTATAATTTTATACTATAAAATCGATATTGTAAATATCTTGAGTTTGGAGGACAATAATGGAAAATAAAGAGGTAAATATACTAATAGATGAAGAAAAAATTCAAAACAAAATCGCTGAATTAGGCAAAAAAATTTCTAGCGATTACCAGGATAAAAATTTATACGTTTTATCTTTATTAAGAGGAAGCTTTATTTTCACTGCCGATCTAGTAAGAAAGCTTTCCATTCAAACTAAAATAGGATTTATGACTACTTCCAGTTATGGTCATGAAGAAGAATCTTCTGGCAAGGTCATTGTTGTAAATGATATACCTGATAATATAGAAGGTTTAGATGTTCTTGTAGTTGATGATATTGTTGATACTGGTATAACAATGGATTTTGTAATTAAATATATAAAATCAAAAGGAGCAAAGTCAGTTAAAAACTGTGTTCTTTTAGATAAACCTGATAGAAGAAAAGTAGATATTAATCCTGACTATTGCTGTTTTAAAATTCCTGATGTTTTCGTTGTAGGATACGGATTAAACTATGGAGATTATTACAGAAATGTTCCATATGTATTTAATTGGAATGAAAAATAGACATTAAATTACTATGCATTAGCATAGTAATTTTTATTTAGAAAGTATTTATGATATAATAATAACTATATTAACTGAAAGTGTATTTAAGGAGGAAAATCCATGACTGAAAGTAAAAAAGCACAGGAAAATCAGTCTAAAAGAAAAGAAAAAAAGAAAAAAAGAAAAAAAGTTTTTAAAATAATACTTTTATCTCTATTAATATTGATTTCATTTATTGGGGTAGCTGTTGGAGGACTAACCTTTGCAATAGTTAAAACAGCACCTGAATTAGATATTAACACAATTATTGCATCTGATGAGGCTTCCAAAATATATGATGATAAAGGTAATTATATTGATAGCATCATAACAGATAAGAAAAGGGTAATTATAAAATATGAAGAGATGCCTCAAAACTTACTTGATGCCTTTGTAAGCATAGAAGATGAACGTTTTTATAATCATAAAGGAATTGATATTAAGAGAATTGTTGGTGCACTCTTTGCAGACTTAAAAAACTTTGTACAAGGTAATTCAGTACTTCAAGGTGGCTCAACCATTACTCAGCAGTTACTAAAAAATACCCTCTTTGAAACTCCTGGAAGAACCTTTGAAGAAAAGGTAAAAAGAAAAATACAAGAGGCTTATTTGGCTCCTAAACTGGAAAAAAAGGTGGATAAAAATACTATTCTAACTGCTTATTTAAATACAGCTTTTTTAGGTGGTAGAGCTATAGGAGTTGAAGCTGCTGCTCAACAATATTTTGGAGTTAGTGCAAATAAATTAACTTTGACTCAATGTGCGTTTATTGCTGGAGTAACACAAAGTCCTTCAATTTATTATCCTTACTCTAAAACCTCTAAAAAAAATCCTGATAAATATATTAATAGAACAAAAACTGTTTTGTATAAGATGAAAGAACAAAATTATATTTCTGAGGAAGAATATAGTAAAGCCATAGCTGATTTAAATACTGAGAAAGCTAAAGTTACTTCTGATAGCTCTATCCAAGCTCTTGGTAAATCTATCATACTGAAGCCTTCTTCAAACAATGATAAATACAATTTTGAATGGTTCTCTAGATCTGTTGTAAATGAAGTCAGAAAGGATTTAAAAGCTAAGTACAATTATAGTGATGATGAAATTGACAATATGCTTGTTAATGGTGCATTAAAGATATACTCAACTATGAATAAAGATTTGCAAGTCCTTTCTCAAAATATTCTAGACCAAGATGAAAAATTAAATAGCCTCACTAGAAAAGATGAAGGCAATTCCATACAGCCTCAAGCTTCAGCTGTTTTAGTAGATTATCATACTGGTGAAGTTAAAGTTATTGTCGGCGGTAGAGGAGATCAACCCGCATCATCTTTTAATAGGGCAACAGGTGCTAAGGTTCCTCCAGGATCAAGCATAAAACCTTTAACTGTTTATAGCCCTGCAATAGACATGAAATTAGCAACTGCAGCTACAGTATTAGAAAATTCACCATTACCTGAATCCATGGCACAAAAGTACTCATCTGGTGGTACTCCATGGCAGCCTCAAAATGATGACAAAAGTTATTCAGGTTATTTAAATATGAGAAATGCTATTAAAGATTCTGTAAATGTCTATGCAGTAAAATTAGAAGATATGGTTGGTCTTGAAACAGGCATACGTTATGGCGAAAAATTTGGGATTACTTTTGATAATGCGGACAAACATAGTATGGCAGCCTTAGCCTTGGGTCAGCTTACTTATGGTACTAATACCTTTACCATGGCAAATGCCTATGGAGTATTTGGAAATAATGGATTATACACTACTCCAAGATTATATTCAAAGGTTGTTGATAAAACTGGTAAAGCTATTTTAGAAACTAAAATAGAAACTAAGCAAGTTATCTCTCCTCAAGCTGCTTTTATTATGTATGATTTATTACGTGAACCTGTTAGAGGTGGTACTGCATACAAAATTAATAGCAGTTATAGCAGCGGTACACCAATAGTAGGTAAAACTGGTTCTTCTACGAACTTCAAAAATCTTTGGTTTTGTGGCTTAACTCCATATTATTCTGGAGCTGTCTGGGTTGAAAACAAATTTAATCAAGGGATATATAGTAGTGATTCTGCTTACCTCTTAGGAAAAATCATGAATGAAGCTGTTAAAAACTTACCTGCAAAAGATATTTCTGCCCCGTCAGGAATAACTACTGCAGCAGTAGACAGGGTATCAGGACTACTTCCATCTCCTCTTTCATCTAGGGATCCAAGAGGAAGTCAAGTTTATACGGAGTTCTTTATTAAAGATACTGTTCCAACTACTGTTGACAATATACATGTAGAAGCAAAAATAAATAAACTAAACGGTAAATTAGCCTCAAAATTTACCCCAAGTTTTTTAACTGTAAGTAAAGTATATATTAAGAGAGATTATATACCTACTGTAAATTTAGGAGATCAGGCTTATGTTTTACCTAAAGAACTTGATCCTACAACTGCACCTTCTGAAAGTAATGTAGACAATAATACTAATAACACTGATAATACTGATCTTCCGGATCCAGACATAGATATTAATGATAATTTAGATGAAACTCAAAATAATAATACCACTAATAATAATACTACTACTACAAATTCAAACCACTAAAAATAATTAAAGTATTTCCATATACCATATACATTGTAAATATTAAACTACAATGTTCAAAAATAAAGGAAGTTTTCTTCCTTTATTTTTTTGTTTTAGGCGAAAACATTATTGAAGCTATATATCCAAATATTATTGCAGCACTTATCCCAGCAGCAGTACCTTTTATTCCACCAGTAAAAGCTCCTAGAAATCCATTCTGATCTACTTCTTTAATTACAGCTTTTGCTAAAGAATACCCAAATCCCGGCAAAGGAACACTTGCACCTGCTTTTCCATATTTTATTAATACATCGTATATATTTAGTGCCCCAAGTATTACCCCTGCAGTCACAAAGACAACAAGTATTCTTGCTGGGGTCATTTTAGTTTTATCCATTAATATTTGTGCTATAACACATATTATTCCACCTATTATAAATGCTGAAATGTAATCTCCCATACTATTTACCTCCAAATTCAATGGATACTGCATGTGCTATGCCTGGAATACTTTCTCCCTGAAGTGAAGTTGTAGGACTCATAAGGGCACCGGTGGATACAATCAATACCTTTTTAAACTTTCCGTTTAGTATATTTTTATAAATATAACCACAACTTACTACTGCAGAGCATCCACATCCACTGCCTCCGCATTGAACTTTTTGCCTTTCTTTATCAAATATTTCATCCCCACAATCAATGTAATTAGAGGAAATATCATATCCATACTCCTTTAATAATTCCATTGTGATTTTTTTTCCAAGCTTTCCTAAGTCGCCACTAGCTATTAGGTCATAATCTTGAGGCTTTCTACCAGTATCAATAAAATGTTGCTTTAAGGTATCTACAGCTGCTGGTGCCATAGCTGAACCCATATCATTGGTATCTGTTTGGCCGTAGTCCTTAATTTTACCTACTGTGAAAAAAGTTGTATAGGGATGAGTTCCTTTATTACTAATAAGCATTGCTCCAGACCCAGTTACAGTCCATTGTGCAGTTGGGGTTCTTTGAGCTCCCATTTCTAGTGGATATCTAAATTGCCTTTCTGCGGAGGAAAAATGCGATGATGTGGCAGCAATTGCATAGTCTGCATAATCACCATCAACTAAAATAGAGGCTACTCCTAAGGACTCTGACATTGTCGAACAAGCTCCATAAAGTCCAAGAAATGGTATGTCAATGTCCCTTGCTGCGAAGTTTGAAGCGGCAGTTTGATTAAGTAGGTCTCCAGCAACCAAGTAGTTTATGTCCTGCTCTTTTAAATTTGCTTTTTTTAAAGTCTCTTGTATTGCATTATACATAATGCTACTTTCTGCTTTTTCATAGCTTTCTTTTCCATTTAAATCATCTTGAAGTATAATATCAAAATAATCCTTTAGAGGTCCTTCCCCCTCCTTCGGGCCAACGATACTTGTTGTAACTACTATTTTAGGTTTATTTTCAAATCTTAAAGTTTGTGTTCCTACTCTTTTCGCCATAAGACACCTCTTATCTTATAAAATAGTAAATAATTCCCACAATTATTGAAGAACCAATACCATAAACTAAAACTGGTCCAGCAATAGTAAACATTTTAGCTCCTACTCCTAGAACATATCCTTCTTTCTTGAATTCTATTGCAGGAGCCACAATAGAGTTTGCGAATCCTGTAATAGGTACTACCGAACCTGCTCCAGCGAAATCTCCAATTACATCATAAACTCCAATTCCAGTCAGTAATGCTCCTAGAAAAATCATAGTAATAGATACATACGCAGAAGTTTCTTCAACAGAGAATCCTAAACTGCCATAATAATTAACGAAAAATTGACCTATAGCACATATAAAGCCTCCAACTACAAAAGCCTTAACACAATCTACTACTAGATTGGACTTAGGTGCTTCATTTTGAACTAAGCTTTGAAATTTCTTTTTTATTTGATTTTCTTTAACCTTCATATTAATCACCTTCTTTTACATTTTCTATCATCTATTTTGAAATATTCCCGCATTGCTAATACTTATTGTTCTCAATAATAAAATTTTTAAACAAAAAAATAGGATACTGTATCTGTATCCTATCCACTTAATTTATCTTTCATTGCTTTCAATACTTTTTTCTCAATTCTAGAAACTTGAACCTGGCTAATTCCCAGCATCTGTGCTACTTTTACCTGAGTTATATCTTTAAAATATCTTAATATGATTATTTGCCTTGCTCTAGGGTCTAATTTATTTAAGGCTTCTTTTAAAGCTAGTTTATCAAGTAATTGCTTATCTTCTCCTTCACTTTTACTTATCTTATCAATTAAAAATATTGGTGATCCATCATCTTGATGAATAGTATCATATAGGTATTTGGGTTCATTTATTGCTTCAGTTGAAAATAGTATTTCTTCTGTACTCATGCCTGAAAACTCTGATAATTCTTCTATTGTTGGTTCTCTATTTAACTTTCTAGTAAGTTTTTCCCTATCATAATGCAATTTTCTTCCTGCTTGTTTTACACTCCTACTTACTTTAATAAGTCCGTCATCTCTTAAAAATCTTTTTATTTCACCCATTATCATAGGAACTGCATATGTAGAAAATTGTACATTAAACTTTGCATCAAAATTATTTACAGCCTTAACTAGTCCCATGCTTCCTATTTGGAAAATGTCATCATACTCATATCCTCTATTTAAAAACTTTTTACTAATAGATGATACAAGTGGAAGGTTTTTTTCTATTAGCTTATCCAAAGCTTCTTTATCCCCTTGTTTAGCCATTTCTATAAGTTCTAAATTAATTTCATATTTAAATTCATTGCTTTTAGTATTATCATCATTCATATTTTACATAAACCAATAAAGAGGTTTTCCTCCCTTCATTAATAAAGTCAGTCATACTCTAGAAAAATCCTTTATCTTAATGAATTGAACTTTTTTTTCATTGTGACTTTAGTGCCAGAGTCCTTTTCAGATTCTACTGCTAGGCTATCCATAAAAGTTTCCATCACTGTAAATCCCATTCCCGACCTTTCTAAATCTGGCCTTGATGTATAAAGGGGCTGCATTGCCATCTGAACATTTTCTATTCCAACTCCTTTATCTTGAACACTAATCATAACTTCATTATCATTAATTTCTGCTTCAATAGAAATAATCCCATCCTCTTTACCATATCCATGAATTATAGAATTGGTTACAGCTTCAGAAACTGCTGTTTTAATATCTGTAATTTCTTCAATAGTCGGATCCAATTGAGCAACAAAAGCAGCTACAGCAACTCTTGCAAAACTCTCATTTTCCGACTTACTTAAAAATTCAATTTTTATTTTATTATGACTCATTGCCTTTCCCCCCAACTACATATTATCCAATGCACTTTCAATACTTTCAAACATAGGAATAATTTTAAACATTCCAGATAATTCGAATACTCTCTTAACACTCCCACTAACTCTAGTAATATATACCTTTCCTTTTTTTACTGAAAGCTTTTTGTATCTACCAATTACAACTCCAATTCCTGAACTATCCATAAAGGTAACTCCCGAAAAATCCATTATTAGTTTATTAAAACCCTCTGTTTCAAGCCTATTATCAACCTTATTTCTTACTTCTTCAGCACTATGATGATCTAATTCACCAATCATATGTACGATTAGCTTATCCCCATTTTTTTCGAAACTTAAATTCATGTTACTCCTCCCATTATTACTAAGATAAATTTATATACTTAACTAATTCTATAATAACCAATATTTTCCTTCTTTATTTAAAATAAATTTTCAACATTTATAAATTATTCCCAAATATCTGATTATTATACAAAAATTCAAATAAAAAAAGAGTATTTTTAATACCCTTTTCTTATTTAAATTTTACTTCTCATAAATTATTTTTATTTCTTCTTCTGTAAAACCAAAAAATTCATTTATTTCTTCTTCTGAATACGCTTCTTTAATACCCATTGTAGGAATACACAATTTCATTAGATTATTGGGATAGTATTCATACATATTTTCTCCTAGCTTTTTAGCAAAGCTTTGAAAATAAAATTCATAAACTTTACTATTTAACAAAGAAATTAAATACTTATATGTAAATGGTACATTTTCTTTTAATATTAATGCATATATATCTGCACTAAAATATTTACCTTTGTCTAAAATAAAGGTGTTACTAGCTCCTTTATATGGATAAATTATTTTTTCTTTTTCAAAAATTTCTCTTTTTCTTCCCCATTGAAGCTCATACCATTTTCTTATTCCTTTTAAGCATTCTCTTCTTTCCATAAGTTTGCTTTGCTTTATTTTAAGGTGATTAATTGTATTTGGGTATTTTTCTGGATCATTAATTATATCTGAGTAAATTAAGAATTTGTCTTTTAAAATTATTTTATCCTTGCTTATATTACTGCTTTTTATCCAAGGCTTTATCAATTCTATTTCTAAATGCTTATCTTCTATCTCTTCTCTTGTTACTACATAAGCTTTATCGCATCCAGTAATTATCCCTTGTGCACTATTGCAGATATTAGATAAATTTGTAAAACTCTTCTCTTCAATTTTATCTATTATTAATCTTTCTTTTCTATCTCTCAGAATCCATCCTTTATTGTTTAAACAGTTTTTATTTAAATAAAACTTTGTATATCTATTACCATTATTTAAAAATAATGAATTATAAAATTCGTCTTTCCCCTCTTTAAATCCTTTCAAAGGCTTTATTATTTCAATATTTTCAGAGGCCTCAGTATCATTTATTAAAAATATTATAACTGGATCTATCCCAACATTTTTAAAAGGCCTTATTCCATAAAAATCCACTACCTTATAAACGGTACATACTTCCTTTAATATCTTCCTTAGTTCTTCTCCGCTAGGAGCTTCAATAAAATACCTAGATGTAATAAAGGCTAACTTTCCTTTTTTATATAGACTATTTATGGCAGCTTGAAAAAAGCAGTATGATATATCACTTTTATCCTTGTATATATTTTTAAATATTTCTTTCAAATTTTTACTATATTCTTTATCTACAAGCTTATGCCCTATATATGGTGGATTCCCAATTATTACATTAAACTTTTCTTCTGCTTTTGAAATTAAGAAATCTCTATTTATTATATTATTTTCATTTAAATAATTGCTTTCCACATATAAATCAATAGCAAGTATTTTAAGTGCTATAGGGTCAATATCAAAACAATATAAATTATTATCAATTATATGTTTTGATATAGCATCTACTTTTATGCTTAATCCATGCTTTTCATTTATATATTCTAAATTTTTCTCATAGATCCCTTTTATATTTTCAAAACATGTAAGTATTATATCTCCACAACCACAGGATGGATCTAATATTTTTATAAAAGGATCATTAATTATATCTTCATCCTTTATTAGGCTTGAAAACATGTATTTTGAGATAGGCTTTGGAGTGTATACAATGCCATTTAATTTACCTGTCTTCTTATTAATTAGTTTTATATATAAACTAGAAAATCTGTTATTCTCAATAGCAAGGTCGCATTTATATTTATTTATAGCCATCTTTTTAAAGACATCATCTATTGGTGCTGTTATTATATTATATATTTCATTAATTTTATCTATAAAGTAATTGTACATTGCATTCTCTCCAAAATATAGATAGCTATTTTACGTCAGACTAAATAGCATTATTTTATTGCTTTAGGAACTGATTTACCATTTTTTCAGCTATATTTTTATATTCTAATGCATTAGATAATATTCCTCTACATCTATTTTTAATTTCATTCTTAAGCTCTTCTTCCTTAACTCCATTTAAATTAATTTTTACATTTAGTATGGAGCTTTCAATAGAAGCATACAGCAGATAAGAGGCAACACCTGCATCGGAAATTACATTTTTGTTTCCATATTCACATGCAGTAATTATATTAGGATAGAATTTTAAGCTTTCTTCTGCTAACTTAAGTGGAGTATTTAATGCATTTTCATATCCCTTATCAATAGCTGCTCTTCTTATATTTTTTTCTTCCTCAAGAGTATTTGGCAATTTAAAGGCATTCATTAGCGATAAAAAGGCTTCTCCATCCTTGTCCATAAATTCTAGTAAAATATCATTAAACTTAATAGCTTCTTCTAATGCTTTATCTACTATTTGTTTCTTTTCCTTTTCAAACTCTTCATAAGCTTTTTTACCAATGGTCAAATTAAATACCATAGCGGTTAAAGAAGTAGCTAGAGCCCCAACTAACGCAGCTGCACTTCCACCACCAGGTACTGATTTATTTGATGATAAATCCTCAATATAGTTCTCTATAGTTAAATTCTTTTGCAAAATTATATCCCCCTTCATTAATAAAAGCTAAGTTTATTTTAATTATATATTTCTACTATGTCAAACAAAAATCATATATAAGAGGTGATTGAAACCTCAATTTAACATGAAGTTAACAATCACCTTTTATAATAAAATAGTCTATTAATTTACTGGTGAATTAATACTTTAACATTTTGATCTAAATATGATTCATTCCATTTATTTATATATACAAAATCATATGTGTCTTTTTTAGGATGATGAGGTTTCTCCTCCTCTTCCTCTTGTGCTATTCCTATAGGTGTCATTGCTACTACTCTCAAATTATCTGGTATTCCGAGAATTTCTTTAACCTTCTTTTCATCAAAAGCTCCGATCCAGCAAGTACCATATCCTTCTTCTGTTGCAGCAAGTATAAAATGTTCCATTGCTATTGCACAATCAACTAAATAGTAATCCTTCCCTTCCATACTGCCTGAAGCCTGTGGATCTGCTACTATTATAGCTATCATTGGTGCATTTGAAACTGCTTCCGCTGCAGAATTACTTTTATTCTTAATTGCATTGGCTAATCTGTCCTTTAGTTCTTCCTTATCAACAAAAATAAACCTGTAACCATTTGTATTTTTCCAAGAAGGGGTCATCATTGCTGCATCAATAATTTTTGATAACCTATCTCTATCTATCCCTGTTGCCTTGTATTTTTTTATACTTTTTCTAGATTTTATTACATCATAAAATTGCATAATCTCACGCTCCTTCTTTATTATTATTTCTAGTAGGAGCAATTATTATTCAGATATAGTTTATTAAAGATATCCAATATTTACTTAAATAGTTTTTCTAAAGAACTGTGTAATTGTTTTATAATTTCATCCCAATTAAACTTTTCATAAGAAATATTATAAGTACACAAAGAAAATTCCCTTAACTTGGTTGAGTTTATGAAATACTCTAGTTTTTTTGTTAATTCTTCTGTATTCTCTATTTCTACAACTACTCCATTGTCCTTGCCAATTAACTCTCTTGCAATGCCTACATCTGTAGAAACTATAACATTTCCTAATGCTGCAGCCTCAATAAATGCAATCCCAAAGCTTTCAAACCTTGAAGTTAATGTGAATATCTTAGCCTTTTTATACAGCTTGAACAATTTCTCTCTGCTTTTTATATCTCCTTTAAATTCAATCAAATTTCTCATTTTAGGATTCTTGATAAAAAATTCCTCTAAATACTTATTAAAACTTTTTTCTATAGGTCCAGCAACCACAAGCTTCCAAGCAGAGTTTTCTATATTGTCTATATTTTTAAATGCCTCTAGAAGCATCTCAGTATTTTTCTCCTCAGTTCCAACTCTTGCTACACTTAGGATTATATTTTCTTTAGAGTCAAAATCATATTTTATATCTTTTCTCTCCAAATACTTAAAATCAACTCCATTTGGGATATGTATCATCTTACCCTTTTGTTTTGGTAAGATATCTTTTAATTTTTTAATTAATATTTCCTGCTCTATACTTATAAGATCAACTTTATTTAAATAATTATTTAAAAAATTATATTTTACCTTACTAAGAGATAAAATTTTTTCAACTAACTTATGACTACAATCTAGCTTTAAATAAATTTTCCCTCTAGGATTAAAAAATTTATATGTATATGCATATACTAAAGAATACATAGTTACATGAAATATTTGAAGTATATCTATGTTTATTGCTTCCTTTTTTAAATATAAAAACCCATCTATGCTATAATTATTAAACTTTCGGGGTATAAAATCTATATTCAGTCCTGAAACCTCTTCTTTTAAATAAGAATACTCATCTAAATTATAACAAGCAATTTTACAGTTATAATTGAATAGTTTATAAAGTTTATATGGAATCATACCCATTTCTTTAACTAGATTAACATTTCTAGTATTGGGATATAGTACGCAATATCTCAAAATAATCACCTTCTAATTAAGATTACTAATTACTTATTCTTTTTCATCAAAACTTTCAATTCATTCATAGATATATACTTAAAATAAATTGCTGAGTAAAAGTAAACTACTACAGCTGAGATTATGTTTATTATAACATTTATCCTATAGTAATTCAGAATAATTACTACCCCACTCATTATAAATATTGGTAAAATCAATTTAACTAAGTTTGATAAATAATTAGTTGAGACAACCAATTTTGAATGTTTCTTCATAATTATAAAATTAATTAATTCTGAGATTACAGTTGTTATTGCTGCTGCTACTATTCCGTATTTAGGAATGAAAATTAAATTTAAAATAAGGTTTGCTATTGATGAAATAGCTACACTCTTTAAATACTTCCTCTCCATATTCCAAGCATTTAAACTGTATCCATAGGTCTCTCTCATAAATAAAATAAATATATATATCAATAATATTATAAAAGGTAAATATGCTTCAGCGTACTTATCGGTAAAAAGTAAAATTATTATTTCCTTAGATAGAAGTATTCCACCAATAGCTATTGGAAATCCTAAAAGCATTACCACTTTGCAAATATTATTGACCACATTCTGAAGTTTAGAAATATCTTTATTATTAAAATATTCTATTAACAAAGGAAAAAAAGGAACATAAATAACTGCAATTAAGTTAATTAAAAAAAATATAATTTTATATGCAGAGGAATATATTCCAAGTTCATATTCACTCCTTGTAAATCCGATTATTATGGTATCCAAGTTCATATTTATCATAGATAGAAGTCCAGAAACTAAAAAAGGTGTACTTCTGATTACATATTTTTTTATTTCATACCTATTTAATTTTATAACAACCTTAATTTTCTTTTTAACTTTAATAATGTATCCTTGATAAATAATTCCTAAAATCAATCCGACTAAAGTAAAAATAGGAATATAAAATATTCCTTCTTCTCCCTTTATAAATATTAGTGATAATATAAGGGGTATTAAACTTTTTATGATATTATATATGCCATTGTGCTGCATTTCTTGTAGCCCTGAAAAGAGCCAATCTATGTTAAATGCCAAAGGTAAAAGTGTAAAGCCAAAAATAATAAGCAAGTTTGAAAAGGTTACTCCCCTATTAGATAAAATTCCTATGGCAATTATAAATGTGAAACAAATAACAGCTACAATTATTCTTATAATACTAATATACCCAATTAATTCTCCAGCTTTATTTTTATCTTTTGATATTTCTTTTGTACCTAGGGTTTGAAAACCAAATAAAGTAATCATGGTAAAATACACCAATATAGATTGTGCTAGGTTAACTATTCCAAAGCTTTCTACACTTAGTACCCTTGCATAGTATGCTATTTGTATAAACATTATAAACTGAGCTAAAAAGCTCGACAATCCTATGGATAAAAGATTTCTAGCAACTCTATTAATATTTAACACCATCCTATGCTTAGTTTTTTTTGTTAATATATTTACTAATCATAACTCTTATTAAAAATTTAGGTATATATATAAGTCTCTTAATTCTAAAGGGTTCCATGGAAACTCTATATAACCACTCTAATCCAAAGTTTATCATCCACTTAGGAGCTCTTTTTACTTTGCCTGCAAAAACATCAAAGCTTCCTCCAACCCCCATGAACACTTTACATGGTAGAGTTTGAAAGTACCTTGAAATAAAAATTTCCTGTCTTGGGCAACCCATTGCAACAAAAAGAGCAAAAGGTTTTTTTTCTTCAATATCATCAATTAATTCCTTACAATTATCTAAATCAAAATATCCGTTTTTACTTCCTAAAATTTTTAAATTTGGATATTTAATAATCAAATTAATTATACATTCCTTTAAAACTTCTTCCTGTGCTCCAACTAGGTAAATTCCTTTTCCCTCTGCCTCACAGCTTTTTATTATTTCTTCCATAACCTCAATACCTGCAATTTTTTCTTTTACAGGTGTATTTAATATTTTAGATGCAATAACAGTTCCAACTCCATCAGGTATTATTACACTTTTTGAATTTAGGTATAATGACTTTAACTTTTCATTATACCTTCCCATATATAACACCTCTGGATTACCAGAAATAATGTTTATTTTATTTGCTTCATTTATCAACTTTAACAAATTTGCTTTGGTCTCACAAAAAATTTTATATCCTAGTATATTTATAAACATGTTTCCTCCTAATTTAAAAGGCACCTTCTCTTTTAAACACATTCTCAACTGTTTTAAAAATAATTTTTATATCATAAACTACAGAAAACTTTTTTATATAAGTTAAATCATAATAAACTGTTTTACCCAGTTCTATTTCTCCTCTTCCACTGATCTGTGCAAGTCCCGTTATTCCTGGTAAGACTAAAAGACGCTGCTTGTATTCCTCTGGGTAAATATTTACTACTTCTGGTATTTCAGGTCTTGGTCCAACTAAACTCATATTACCAAATAGCACATTAAACAATTGAGGAATTTCATCTAAGCTGCTTCCTCTTAAAAAGGCACCTATTTTTGTTATTCTATTGTCACTTTTGCTTTGGAAAACAAAGTTTTCGATATTTTCACATTCTAAAGCCAGTTCTCTCTTTTTCTCCGCATCTACTATCATTGTTCTAAACTTATAAATAACAAAAGATTTGTTATCTTTCCCAATTCTAACTTGCTTAAATAAACTAGGGCCCTTAGAATCCAGCTTTATAGCAATAATAATGAGTATAAACACTGGCGACAAAAGGATAATTCCTATAAGAGATAAAATTATATCTACTATTCTCTTTAAGATAAATTGGCCTTTCTTGCTATTTATATCTTTCTCTATGTCAATTTTTATACTTTTGGCATCCATACAAAAACCCCCTGATGTTCCTATTACAATTGTTCTTATATTTTACTTTATACATATTTTATTATAGTTAATTGCTTCTGAAATAGCTACTATAATCCAAAAACAAGAAGTGATTTTAGGTACAAATAATAAATTATCAGAAATATTCATAAAATAAAATACTAAGGTGGAAATAAAAAATCCTGTATAAAATACTCTAAAGTGTTCATTTTTAATTTTATGAGTCAATTTATTTATTTTAAATATTATTGATACTAGCAACCCTAAAAAAGATGCAATTCCAAATATACCTAATTCGCTTTGTATTTTTAAGTATGAATTATGTGCAGGAAAATTAGCATGATGATTATAATCTAACTCTGGATATTTTTTTACATAAGTTCCGTAAAGAGTATAATAGTTACCATTTCCTACCCCTTTAATAGGATGATCTTTTATCATTTTTACAGCAATTTCCCATAGCCTAACTCTTGGATCTTGAAAAATTAATTTAAAGTCCATGGCTCTAGTCCTTATTTGTGGAATTAACATGGATAATCCTAATGCCGAAATCATAATAAATATAATTCTCCAATTGTAAACTATAACTAAAAGTAATCCTCCAAGTAATAATCCAAGCCATGCATTACGTGAAAATGTAAGAACAATAGTAATTAAATTTAAAAATAATGCAGTTATATATATTACTTTTTTCTTTTTATTTTTTTCATAAATGCCGAGCATTATTAACGGAAAAATAATTAGGAGTAAAAACGCACCTAAGGTATTTGAATTGTCTAAAGTAGAGGTTATTCTAATAGCTACAGAATATTTAGAAGTATTGTATATGAACTCTTCACCTAATCCAATTCTTGTAAAATACTGAATTATTCCAAAAACACTTACAATAATGCTTGTAAATATATATGAAAATATAAGTTTATTCACTCTTGCTTCAGTTTTTATCTCTAGTTTAATAATAACATATAGCAATATATATGAAATAAATCTTAATGTTTCACTTATTGCTAAAGCTTTATCGGTAGCATAGGAAATTGAAATTATCATTACAACAGATAAAATTATCATAAAAATCAGTATACTATCTCTGCCAATATTCAAAATCCCTTTAAGTAGCTTGGCTCTCGCTTCTTTACTAAGAATCAAATTAATAAAATATGCAAAGAAAACTAACAAGAGAAAATAATCCCCTTTTATATTAAAACCAGCAATTTTAAAATTGCTAGGGATTAAAGCTAAAAATATTATATACAAACATAACAAATTGGTTATATTATAATTTATTTTATTCAAGTTATCACCTTCTCTAATGTATTTAACATTCTATTCTATATTACCACAAAACAAGCACGCTTTTTGCGTGCTAGTTTTAAATTATTATCTTGACATCTTTGAATTTTTTTCTTTAATTTTATTTGATTTTATAATATAGAATGCGAAAATACCATTAATAAAGCCTAGTCCATAACTGAGATGTAGGATAGGGAATACAGGTAACATACAAGCCATAATAGAAGGTGATTTTTGGGATAGCTTTGCTGAAAAATAAATATCCGTTGAAGTATAAGCAACTACCTCCAATAACCACAAATATAAAATTGGCTTTAGTATCATACCTAGTAAAATTCCTAAAATATTTGTAAGAACAAATGCCATAGGTACTAGATGTCTAATAGCTGCTGGCTTTCCATGCTTTTGCATTACCCTAACTTTCCAAAAGCCATACTGATAATATTGCTTCCAAAGCTTAGCATAGGAGCCTCTGCCATAATAAGTAGATTTAATACTAGGGGATAAAATAATCTTATATCCCTCTTTAATAACTCTATAGTTTAGTTCGTCATCTTGGTTTCTAACAAGCTCTTCATCGAAATAACCTATTTGCTCTAATACTTCTCTTCTATATGCTCCAAAAGCTACAGTATCTACGTAGGTTTCCTTTTGTGCATATCTAAATAAAGCATTACCTACCCCAAAGGGTGAGCTCATAGCTAAGGAAATTGCCTTACCTACTTTATTATCATTTACTGTCTCAATAGGTCCTCCAGCACATCCTATCTCGTGCTTATTTAAATACTCCACATTGTTCTTTACAAAGTCCTTATCTGCATAAGCGTGGGCTCCAAATATTATTATAATATCCTTGTTACTAGACTTAATTCCTAAATTCATTCCCTTTGGTGCTGATAGTCCTTTATTGTCAATTACCCTTACATTACTATATTTTTGGGAATATTCTTCTAAAATATCTTTTGTTCCATCATCTGACATTCCATCTGCTATAACTATTTCCATTAATTCCATTGGATAAGACTGCTTTAAAAAGGAATCTATACACATTGATATATAGTTTTTTTCATTTCTACATGGAATAATGATAGAAACTGTTTCTCTATTATTCATTAATATCACTCCTAAATACGGATTCCTAGCTAGCCTCAATAACCATTAAGGTTGTAATTACAGCTAATATAAATGCTGGTACAATACTTATAGGTGGCACAAAGGTCATAAAAGCTTGACCCGTTATATTCCCATATGCCATAAAACAGAATATTCCTATACAAGCCAAAAGTAAATATCTATTTAAGCTATCTACCTTGCTCTTTATTCCATTAATAAATGCCTTGAGCCAAAGTAAAAATAAACTAAAGAAAAATATCACTGCAAAAGGAATTCCAAAATCTACTGTAATATTTAAAATTACATTGTGTGCATCCTTATAACTTCTTAATATATCTCCACCATATTCCAAATAATAGTATCTATATTGACCTGGTCCTATTCCATAATATGGGTGATCATTGATAATATTAAATGTTAATCCCCATATTGGCCTTCTATTTTTAGTTTGTTGTAAAATTTTATTTATAAATTCATTTTTAGAGAATAAATTTAATGTAACATTTGGATTTGTTGATATTTCTTCTCTTAATTCATTAAATTCAGGTCTATAAATTACATTATAGGTTACACTTGATAATACAATAGCTGTAATAATTAAAAGTTTTAGCTTTCTTTTTCTATATACAAGAAATACTAGAAAAAAACACATAGCTAGCGCTAGAAGTACTCCTCTTGATCGTTGTGTAACTAAAATGAATACTTCCATTACCATAAGAAGATTGTATAAATAATAATGCTTGCTATCTACTTTACTATTTAGAGAATTAAATATTGTAAACGGAAGTAGTAGGATTGTATATCCAAGCATAAAATTACTTCCTAATGCACCATATAGATGTGTATTATTATTTCTAGTAATTATAGTATAAAAGGCTATTAAAGTGTCCGGTATACCGGATAGTGCAACCCCAACAGCAAGGTAAAAAATCAAATCTGAAATTAATGTGTCATCTCTCTTCGTATAGGAAATAATTATTAAGCTAAAAAAGATCATAAACACAAATCCTAAAATGAGAATTTTGGCTGAATCTAGTTTATACCTGCTGTTTATTACGGATAAAACCCCTAATATAGTAAGTATAAAATATACACAGCTAAGTATTAGGAATTTTTTATTTGGAAAAATAATTTTAAAGTTAATATTTCCACATCGTGCTTCTTTTATAGTGTTTACAATAAATACTACAAAATAGACTAAATATATCATATCCCCATATTTGTCCATATTTAACCTGAATAATAAATATAGCACAATAGGTATTAGGGGAATTGAAAGTGCAAAAATCTTTAAAGTTGTTTTAAAATCTTTAAACATTAATACTAAAGAGCAAAGTATAAAAAGATTAATAAACAAAGAGCTTGTAGCCATAAAAGTATTACTTCTGCCAATTTTAATAAATACAAAGATTTCTAGAACTAAATATACAAGTATTATAATTGTTTTAAATCTTAATAAATGTTTAATATAATCTTTTGCTTCATATTTTATTTCTTCTCTTATGTTATTTAGTGTGTCCATTTTTCTCCCCCGAAATTGTGTATTTATCTAGTATTAATATGAATTAGCCTATTACTTCTAAAATTTTGCTTGCTGCTTTTCCATCTCCAAAAATCTTTTCTTGCTCTTTACTAGGATTAAAGTTTAAAATTCCATCAATTATTTTATCTTTATCTGTACCAGTTAACATGTTCCAACCATTTTGTACAGTTTCAACCCATTCAGTTTCATCTCTCATTGTAATACATGGCTTTCCTAAAAAGAAAGCTTCCTTTTGAACTCCTCCACTATCAGTAACAATTTTCTTGGACATAGACTCCAATAAAACCATTTCAAGATAGCCTACAGGTTCAATTATTTGTACATTTTCTCCCACTTTCAAACCATACTCATTAATATATTTTTTTGTTCTAGGATGCAGCGGGAGTACAATTTTTTTATTACTTTCACTAAGGGCTCCAATAATATTCTCTAGTCTATCAATATAATTTGTATTTTCTGCTCTATGGATAGTGGATAAGATAAATTCTTCTCCATTAAGACCTAGTTTATCTAATAAATCCATTTTTTTATAAGACAAGTCTTTGAATTTTAATACAGCGTCAAACATTACATCTCCTACATTATATACTCCCTTACTTATGCCTTCTTTATGTAGGTTATTTACTGCTGTTTCTGTAGGTGCAAATAGAGATTTTGATAAATGGTCTGTAAGTATTCTATTTTGTTCCTCTGGCATTTTCATATTAAAACTTCTAAGTCCAGCTTCTATATGGGCAACGGGAATTAATAGCTTTGATGCACATAAAGCTGCTGCTAAGGTAGAATTAGTATCCCCATATACTAAAACTAAATCTGGTTTTTCATTTATATATATTTTTTCAAGTTCTATTAACATTTTCCCAGTTTGTTCTCCGTGATTACCTGATCCTATATTAAGATTATAATCTGGCTTCGGTATATCTAACTCTTGAAAAAACACTTCAGACATATTTTCATCATAATGTTGACCTGTATGAACTAGAATTTCCTGATGCTTTTCTCTCAAGATTCTTGACACTGCAGCAGCTTTAATAAATTGTGGTCTTGCCCCAATTACTGTAATTATTTTCATGCTATTTCCTCCATTTCTTTTTCTACAAGTCCCATATTATTTTCCCAAAGTGCTCTCTCTTTTATTATTCTTTTGTTTACTAGAGCACCCTCTTCTCTTAGCCTAGGATTTTCAATTGCAGCTTTCAAAGCATTCAATAAATCTTCTTCTTTAAAGCTTTCAACAACTAAACCATTTTTGCCACTTTCTATCCATTGTCTATTTGCAGGTATATTAGATACAATAGGAAAGACACCCGTTGCCATAGCTTCTAACAAGGTTACAGAAGTTGAATCTGATGTCAAAATAGAAATAAATATTTGAGAAGTATTTAATAAGTCTAATATCTCCTCTCTCGAAACAAAGCCTCTTATTTCTACCCTTTCCTGTAACTTCATATCTTCAATCATCTTTTTGATGTTATCCATTTCCGATCCACTATTTGTAATTATAAGCTTTATATTCTTATCATTCTCAATTTTGCATAACTTATGAAAGGACTTTACTATTAAATCTATATTTGAGTTCTTATTTACAGTTCTAAGACTAAGAATTTTTATATCAACTTCTTCTTTTCTTTTTAAATGGAGTAAACTTTCTTCAACTCCCATTGGAACAGTAATTGCTTTTACCTTGGTCATTTTTATTATTTCCTCAGTCATTATATCTGAATCAGAAGTTATTAACTTAGAACAATTTAATGCAAATTTCGTTAGAATTTTATACACTATATTTTTTTTAGGTGCCACTAAAATGTCACTTCCCCAAGCAGAAAGTATTAAATTTTTAGCACCTGCTAGAGCTGCAATTAGACCATAACTGGTTATATAGTGTGCATTTACTATATCAGCATTTATATTCTTTAATAAACTTTTAATCCTTTTTATCTTCAGCAAATATCTCCAATTTCCACCATTTTCATTTATATCTACATCTCCTACTTTATGAACGAAGATGCCTTCTATAGATACTTCTGAAAAAGAAATTAGATGCACTTCATGCCCTCTATTTTTAAAAAAATCTAACCATCTTTGAATATGTATACTATTTCCATCCCCTAAAAAACAAATCTTCATAAAATACCTACCTTCAATATAGCTTTACCTTAATCTATTTCTTTAATAACTTCAGCTAAGGCTTTTGTTAAATTTTCTCTGCTATAATTATTTATTAAATCCCACTGAGGGTTAAATTCTTTATTTCCGTCCAAAAATAGACTATAAGCTTCATAAATGATATTTTCTATTTCTTTTTCATTAGCAGGTGATGCAATTAAACCAGTTCTTGTTTCTAATATTAAATCCTTTGCCACTCCCTTTGGCACTATTCCTAATATAATCTTTCCTGAACGCAAATATTCAAATATCTTTCCAGTAAAGATTCCCTCACTCCCTAAGCCTTCATCTATAATTAGTAAAAGGGCATTTGCCTTGCACATTTCCATAAGGCTTTCTTTGTGAGGTACATAATCCTTTTGAATAACAACTTCTGGATATTTGTTACTATAAAACTGAATTATTTCTTTAAATTCATGTCCAACTTCTCCTAAAAATTTAATTTGAATTTTATTTTCAGGTATTTTGTTAGCTTTAATTAGATTATCAATGGCTTCAAGAATTTTATCTGGAGACCTTTTCCCATACAATGTTCCGTTATATAATACAGTATATTTATCATTATTATTAGCTATATCTAAAGGTAAATCACAAAAATCCTCTTCATCATATCCATTGGTAATAACCTTAAATTTATTAGGATTTAAATGTTTATATATTCTTTTAAAATCATCAATAATTGGCTGACTTACACTGAGTACCTTTTCAGCTCTATTTACTACCATACTCTCTAATTTTTTATGCTTTCTTTCTATTATAGCTCCATAGTTTACAAAAGGATTACATGCCCAAGGATCTCTAAAATCAGCAATCCATTTAACATTATTTTTCTTTGCTAAATTATGACCTATAAGGTGAGATGTGTAAGGAGCAGAGGTAGTATAAATAATATGTATATTGTTTTCCTTAATTATCTTGTTGCCTTCTTCTACTGCATATTTTAACCATCCAATTTTATCATCAGGAACATATGCTAAATTGTATAAATCTATAAACACCTTTTTACCTAGGTTAAAAATTAAACCTTTAATTTTTTTCTTTAGACTATTTCTATTGCTTGGTAAATCCTTTACTTCTTCTTTACTACCACTGCTGCTGTTTCTATTTCCTTGAATTAGCTTAAGCACTTTATCTATAAGCTTTGTTTCTTCTATTTCTGATCTATATACCTTAACTTCACTATATATTTCTTTATTTAATGAGGCATCCTTTAGACCGTGGCTATCTTCCTTTACTGTCAACACGTATACATTATATCCAAATTTACTTAGGTAATTGGCAAACTTAGTTGTTCTCTGTACCCCTGCTCCTCCTTTTGGAGGAAAATAATATGCTATAATTAAGATATTTTTCATTCTAATCAACCTCATTCATTATTCTCTCATTTACTTTCCCATCTATTTTATAAAAATTGTTTTCTAAGTATTTTTTGAACTTATTGTCTTTTGAATATACTTCAAGATTGTCTAAATAAGTGCCAATTTCTTTTTCATCTTTTGCACCTAATGATATTCCATCCTTTATAAAACTACCCAAATCATCATATTTAGGGAGTCTAATACAAATAGAAGGCTTATTTAAAATAGCTCCTTCCACAACAACCGTAGAATGAACACTTACTACTACATCACTCCAGGACAATAGTTCATATAGATCTCCATCTTTTAATATCTTTGCATTTTTTATTCCATTTTCCTGAATTTTTTCATTATAAATGTCATAAAATTCGTCTGCTGGATGAAGTTTTATTATTATTTCATATTTACGATTTATTAAATTAAGAGCTTTAAATAGCATATCAGTAGCTGGAATTAATAAATCTTTAAAATATTGTGTAGCATATAATATTTTTATTTTATCTGTATCTTTTTCATCATTTTTATTATAGCCTAAAATTAAATCTGTTCTAAGTTGTCCTACCACTTTTGTTATGCTGTCATTATAAATATTAGATCCCTTCAAAAGCATATCTTTATATTTATCTCCCCATAAAAAAGTTAATCTTGGAACAATACCTTTATATTTGGAATTAATCATATATGCTGGAGATACTTCATTTATAATTCCGTGCTGAAGGGCATAGGTTTCTATTCCCTTTCTATTTCCCGCAGTAATAAAACATCTTGGTCTATCTCCTTCATCAGTTACAATTAACTTTGCTATGTGGTTTCTTCTTATAAACTTTTCTGCACATAAAATTTCTGTTAAACTCATGTAATATCTATTTTCTAAATTATTAAATACATGCTTTATTAATATATTTTTAAGGTCGTGTTCTTGAAAATTAAATTTCAATTCTTTTAAAAGCTCTAGGCTATTATTAATTAATAAAGGGTTAACTATCTTTTTCCCAAATAATTTTTTATATATAATAAAAAATTCAAAAGGAACAAAATTCTTTTCATAATCTAAGCTTTTAGCTAAATAATTATAGCTAGCCATGAACTGGAAGTTTATTATATTATACTTTTTATCTAAACTATCTACTAAAGGTCCTATTTGAGTATCAACAAGCTGTTTTTTACCCATTAGTTTAATTACATTTATATTAATAACATTAGATAATATAATTATATTATCTTTTGAATTTATAGATTTAAGCTTAAATTTCAGATAATTTCCTATACCATTTATTACTCTTTTAAAGAGTTTAAATTTATTTATTGAATTTCCGTTGCTATCTTCTTCAATAGTAGTTCTACTGCAATTTAATTTAAATATTTTTTCTGATATCTCTATAAATATTTCATCATCGCTTATTACTTCTATTTCTTCATTATTATTTTCTAATATATTTTTAATAATCATAAAAGAAGTAAGAATATATTTAAGTTTCAAATATATAGTTGGTCTTTCAAAATAATAAAGAGGTATATTGTCATAAACATAAAAATCTTCAAGATTTAGCCCTTGTACGTTGTCATTTTCAATTTCCTTTAAGAATTGGAAGGCAAGATTATCTATACTTATATTATTTATTGATTTATATAAATCCTCAGATTTGTCTTTAAATAAGACTTTTTTCTCATTTTTCGTATAAATAATTTTCAACATACTATCTCCTATTCCAATTCTTTATCTTATCTTTTGATTAGTTTATTTTTAAAGAAAATTAATTTTTTAAAGGATAATATTTTAAATAAAAATAATAAAGCTATATAAATTATAAATAATACTGTTTTATATAGAATGCTCAAAAAAAGATTTTCTATATTGAATAATGAAATCCCATAGATTGCTAAGCCCAGCAACGTATTTACACTTAATTTTACCCAATCCCACTGTATGTAATAAAATTTTTGTGAAAACACATAAGTAACAATGAAAAGAGTAAAATAAGCAAAAATAGTTGCAATTGCTCCTCCATATATTCCATATCTAGGTATCAATATGAAATTTAATATTAATGCAACAATAGCACTTGCTCCTGTTGAAAAAGGAAGTATATAAGTCTTTTTTGAATAAAATATTCCATTTACACACATATAATAAAATCCATTAAATACATAAGCAAGTCCAATCAAAGGCACTATTTTATATGCAGCATAAAACTCTTTATTTGAAGCCATGATAATTATTATCTCTTTTGCAAACAGTGCAAGTCCTACACCTATTGAAATTATAAAAACAGAATAGTATTTTATAATTTCTTTAAATACTCTTGGAGCATTCTCTTTCTCTTCATTAGCAGTTTTAAAGAAAAATGGTACATATGCCTTGTTTATTGCAACAATTAGATAATACACTAGCATACCAAATTGATAGGCTAAAGTATATAATCCTAAATCTGCTTTTGAAGTATATATATTCAAGAAATATCTGTCTGAAGACATTAACACCCAAGCTCCTACAGCGTGAGGTATCAATGGTATTCCATATTTTAAAGCATCTTTAGCAATATCAAAGGAAAAGTATAAACCTAAATCCTTTATGTTTATCACTAAGTAAATTATGCTAAAAGCAATATTTGTAAATAGCATTGCCTTCAAGTAACCTTCTGCCCCTTGTCCTTTAAAGGACACAAAATAAAATATAAAAAATATATTTACAAAGGTTGTAATTATATTAAACAACCCAAACTTTAACGACTGCTCTCTTAGCCTAAATAATATTAAGGGTACACTAGCAAAGGTAGCAAAAAAGCAAATTATTATAAGTAGCTTAAAATACGGATCATAAGGTATTTCTCCTAAAATAAATCTTGAGAAATCCTTTCCTAAAAATGCTATGGCTATAGATAAAATTAGGTTATAGCCTAATAGAAATATCCATATTGTACTTATAAGTTTTTTCTCTTCCCCTTTATTTTCGTACTCATAATAAAATCTTGTAAGTGCACCATCTAAACCTAATATATAAAGCATTGATAGGAAGCCTAAGAGTATGGTCATATATCCGTAAATTCCATACTCAACCTTCCCCATATACTTTGTTAAAACTGGAATCATTAATAAAGATACTATCTTTGGCAGCAAATCACCTAAGGTATATATAAATGAATTTTTTAAAAAGCTTATCTTTCTATCCAAATCTATTCACCTTTAATGATCTTGCAAACTTCTTCAATCTGCTCTTTTGTAAGAGAAACTGAGCTAGGAAGATTAATTCCCTTTGCAGCTACCTCATTTGTTATATCCATATTTCCTTTTCTGCACTCTTTATAAGGAGGCATATCATGAACAGGGTAGAAGAAAGGTCTAGCTTCTATCTTATTATCTATAAGCTTTTTAATTAATTCATCTCTGCTTATAGGATAGTCCTCTTCAACTAAAATTGAATATAGCCAGAAGCAATTTTTTGCCCAAGGCATTTCAACAGGAAGGGTTATTCCCTTTACATCCTTTAATAATTCATTATAATATTCAGCATTTTCTCTCTTGATATTTAAATACTTTTCTACTTGCTCTAATTGAGCTACACCAAAAGCAGCTAGTAAATTAGGCATTCTAAAATTATAACCTACTTCTTCGTGATAAAAAGCCTTGTTTTCTAATATGGTTTTTGTTTGGGTAGATAGATATTTAGCTCTCTCTCCATATTCATTATTATTTGTTGCTAGCATCCCGCCTGCACCAGTAGTTATAAGCTTATTTCCATTAAAGCTAAAGCAGCCTATGTGTCCTATAGTTCCAAGCATTTGACCCTTATATTCTGATCCTAGAGCTTCTGTTGCATCTTCTATTACATAAAGATTATACTTTTTAGCAAGTTCCATAACCTTATCCATATATACAGGATGACCATATATATGCACTGGCATAATTGCTTTTGTCTTTTCAGTAATTAGCTCTTCAATTTTATTCTCATCCATTACAAAAGTGTCTTTTCTAATATCGCAAAATACTGGAACAGCACCTACATATTTTATAGCATTTACAGGTGAAATAAATGTCATAGAAGGCACTATAACTTCATCATCATTGCCTATTCCTAAGGTAATCAAAGCAAGCTGAATAGCTGCTGTACCGTTCATGGTAACTACAGCCTTTTCGCACTTTAAATATTGAGAAAATCTATCTTCAAAAAGATTAACATAACTTCCTACAGAAGATACCCAATTTGTATCAATACATTCTTTTACGTATTTCCATTCATTTCCGCCCATTTCTGGTATACACAATGGTATCATTTTATTCACTCCCGTTTTATATTCTAAACATTATAAATGTCTGTCTTAAACTTCTCCATATTATTTTTTATCCACTTAATTGTTTCAGCAAGTCCTTCATCTAGAGTGTATTTTGGGCTCCAATCAGTAAGAGTTTTTATCTTAGTATTATCAGCCCATAATCTATTTACTTCACTATTTTCAGGTCTTATTCTTTCTTCATCGCAACGTATTTTTACATCTTCCCCAATTATATTTATTATCTTTTTAACAGTATCTCCAATGGTTATTTCATAGTTTGAACCAGCATTAATCACTTCACCTATGGTTTTATCACTTTCAGCAACCTTTACAAAAGCTTCTGCTGTATCTTTTACATAATTAAAATCTCTCGTTGGAGTTAAGCTTCCAAGTTTTATCTCTCTCTTTCCTGCAAGAATTTGAGATATTATTGTTGGTATTACAGCCCTTGCTGATTGTCTTGGACCATAAGTATTAAATGGTCTTAAGGTTGTTATAGGTAGATTAAAGGATTTGTAAAAGCTTTCTGCAATTTTATCTGCGCCAATTTTTGAAGCAGAATAAGGTGATTGACCTTGCATTGGATGCTTTTCATCTATTGGAACATATAATGCAGTTCCATAAGTTTCACTTGTTGAAGTATGTACTATTCTTTCAATATTAGATTCTTCTCTGCAAGCTTCAAGAACATTAGTTGTTCCTTCAACATTTGTTCTTACATAAGCCATTGGTGATAAATAAGAATAAGGTATAGCAATTAAGGCAGCAAGATGCATTATAACTTCTTGCCCTTTTACCATTCTTTTTACGTTGTCATACTCTCTTATATCTCCAGTTATAACTTTAATGCTATTTTTTGTGTCTTCATTAAAAGTATCAATCCATCCCCAATTATTAAAGGAATTATATTGAACAAGAGCAGTAACATCAGCACCTAATTCTACTAACCTTTCAGTTAAATGACTTCCAATAAACCCCTCTGCTCCAGTAACTAATACTTTTTTACCCTTCCAATTCATCAAGTTTACACTCCTTATAATTAATTTATATCCTAAGTTTTAGAAAAATTTTTCAATATCTTCGTTTGCTTTCTTAAAATCATCCATTTGGCCAATGTCTGACCAATATTCTGTAATCTGATATACTCCTGATCTACCACTTTCTGATATTACATCTTCAATCAAATCAGTCATATTGTACATTTCATCTTCTGGTATATATTTAATTAACTTTTCATTAAGCACATATACTCCACTATTAATATGGAAGCTATAAACTGGTTTTTCTTCTAAGGACTTAATTAATAACTCCTCAGTAACCATTACTCCATAAGGTACTTTGATTTCATAATTTCTAGCACCAACAGTAATGTCAAAATTATTTTCAATGTGATAATTTAGAAAAGCATCAAAATCTATACCAGTTAATATATCTCCATTTATAACTATAAAAGGCTTTTTAAGTTTATCTTCTGCAAGCTTAATAGATCCTGCAGTTCCTAGCTTTTTAGTTTCCTTAACATATTCAATATTAACTTCTAATTGTTTACCATCTTTGAAATAGTCTTCAATTATTTCACCTTTATAGTTTATAGACAAAATAAAATTCTTAAAGCCATATTCCTTAAACTGCTGGATAATATGCTCTAAGATTGGCTTTTCTCCAATTTTAAGCATTGGCTTCGGAATATTATTGGTAAGAGGCCTTAGCCTAGTCCCAAGTCCCCCTGCTAATATAAATACATAATTATCCTTTTCTTCGTAGGATATTAAGTCATCTATAAAATACAAGTTGACTATTTTACCCTCTTCATCTAAAACAGGTACTTGCCTTATCTTATTTTTTAACATAGACTCTTTGATCTTCTTCTTGCTGTCAAATAGATTTGCAAATTTAAATTCTTTACTGTAAATACCTTCAATATTATCATTAATATTATGACCTGCAAGTAAGGCTCTCCTTATATTACCGTCAGTAATAACACCTTTTACATGAAAGTCCTGATCAACTACGAAGGCTCCACCAGTCAAATTTTTATCAATAGATTCCATGGCATCTTTTATTGTAGAATCTAGTTTTATGCAATAAGTTTCTATTGAAAACCTCATAGAATCACCTACTTTTAATAATTTTTGCTGGAACTCCAACTGCTGTAACCATATCCTCTAAATTTCTTATGACAACAGCTCCTGCTCCTACTACTACATGATTTCCTATGTTAATTCCTTGAATTACTGAACTACCAGCACCAATATGGCAGTTATCACCTATATTGCATCCACCAGAAATACAGCTCCTAGGTGATATGTGTGTATTTCTTCCTATAAAGCAATCATGCTCTATGACAGAGGATGTATTTACAATACAATTTTCACCAACTTCTACACCTGGGTTGATAACTGACCCTGCCATTACACAGGTACCTTCTTTTATATTAGCATAAGGAGATACCACCGCACTTTTATGTACTAGTTTGGGAATATTAAAACCAATGTTCTTCAAGTTAAAATAAATTTTATCTCTTATTGAAATATTATTTAAAGCTCCAATGCAAACAAAAGCATTTTTAACGCCTCTATTGTAAAGCTCTTCAAGAATAGAATCGTCTCCTAAAACGGGAATATCTAAAATATTAGTCCCTATCCCATCTTTATCAGTGATACCAACAATTTCATATTCATTGGTGCTTTTAATAATATCTATTATAACCTTGCAGTGTCCTCCACCGCCAACTAAAATTATTTTCTCCATAAAAAATCACTCTCTTAATAAGTTATTCTTTTCTGTAATAATTCCCTATCTATATGAACATTGGTTAAGATTTCAGAAATTCTTGAGCCTGCTTCTCCATCACCATAAGGATTTGAGCAATTCTTTAGTTTTTCCTTGTATTCATCTTCATATAGAGCTTTATGAATTCCTGCTAAAATTTCCTCTTTAGTATATTCAACATCAATTACATTGCATGCTCTTAGTCTTCCCTCTTGTCGTGTTCCTATGTTTATTACAGGCAGCTTAAAGCTTGGTGCCTCAATAATACCTGAAGAAGAGTTACCTATCATAGCATCTGCTACATTTAAAAGGCTTAAATATTCTACCTGAGTTATATTCCTAAAAACTTTAAAGTAATCGTATTTTCCTCTATACTCTTCAATGACCTTTATTATTTCTCTTCCTCCATTATCACTATTAGGGTAAGAAACAATAGTCTGTATCCCGCACTCTACTATAGCTTCAAAGGTTTGTCTTACTTGCCATTCTACTTTATCTCTCTCAGTAGTAACAGGGTGTTGAGTCAATATAAAAATCTTTTCGTCCTTAAGCTGGAATCTTTTTAATAGCTCTTCTCTAGAAATGTATTTAGTATTTTTTATATAGTCAATTCCCGGTGCTCCAACAACATAAATATCCTTTTCTTTTTCTCCCATTTTAATTATTCTTTGCTTGCTATCTTCTGTAGCTGGTAAATGTATATTGGTAAGCTTAGTTATGGAATGTCTTATGGATTCATCTACAGTCCCTGTAACTTCCCCACCGTGTATATGAGCAACTGGTATATTCATATGAATAGCAGCAAGAGCTCCTGCCATCATTTCTCCTCTATCCCCTAATACTACTAGTATATCAGGCTTTATTCTCTCTAAGCTTTGAGTTAATCCCATTAGCGTTAAACCTACTGATTTAGCCATAGAAGCACCTGTATCTGAGGAAAGTATAGTCTCAATTTTATCAGCAATAAAAAAGCCATCCTTCTCAATTTCTTCTACAGTGTAACCAAATTCAGGAGAAAGGTGCATTCCACATACTATTAGGTTTAAATCTAGCTTAGGATTACTCTCTATTGCCTTAAGAACTGAATAGTAAATTCCGTAATCAGCCCTAGTTCCAGTAATAACTGCTATCTTTCTTTTTAACACTCTTCTAGCACTCCTATCTTTTCTTACTAATCTTGTAACATATCTAAAGTAATCTGTTCATCTTCTTTTATATCTTTCTTTACTTTTTTACCTAAAATAGTTTTGTAATACTTAGGGCTTAGACCATTCCCTGGTCTTTTATAATCTAAATCTTTAAGGGTAATTATCTCACCTTGTCTAATATTCTTTGATGCCACAATGCTTTTTCTTGCCACTGCCATTGTATCAATTTCACTACTTGAAAACATTTTTATCCCATTACCCATGGCAGTTTCTATTTCTCTAATAGAAATTACCATTGTCTTTAACTCCTCAGGGTTTAAAGAGGCTTTATGATCCGGTCCCTCCATAGTTTTATCTAGAGTAAAGTGCTTTTCTATAATATTTGCTCCTAAGGCAGCTGCTGCAATAGGTATTGTTATTCCTACGGTATGATCTGAATAACCACCTATAATTTTAAAAGCATCTTTTATAGTATTCATTGCCTTTAAATTTATTGTTTCTATGGCTGCAGGGTAGTTTGATGTACAGTGAAGCACTGCAATTTCTTCCATGCCTGTATTTTTCAAACTAACAATTGCATCTTCTATTTCTCCAAGAGTAGCCATGCCTGAAGAAAGAATTATAGGCTTTTTATATTTTGAAATATACTCTAATAATGGTATGTTAGTCAAATCTCCAGAGCTAATTTTAAAAGCCTCAACGCCTATTGAATTTAAAAAGTCTGCACTTTCAAAATCAAAAGGAGTTGACATAAAGATAATACCCTTTTTATCACAATAATCCTTTAATAGGAAAAATTCTTCATAGGACAGCTCAAGCTTTTTTAACATATTAAATTGACTATCTTCGCTTCCTATATTTTCTCTTTGATATTTTGCCATAGACGCATAGCCAGTAACTAATTTTTCACTTTTAAAGGTTTGAAATTTTATTGCATCCACTCCTGCATCAACAGCTTTGTCTATAAGCTTTTTAGCAAATTCAATGTCTCCATTATGATTTACTCCAGCTTCTGCAATAATAAAGGATGGATATCCATTTCCAATTTTTTTATTTCCAATTTTAATTATCATCACTTTTCTCCCTAAGTATTAATTCTGTTAGTTTAGCATCTAACATATTGTCAATATCGATGGACTTCTTACTATCCATTACATAAGGAATCGTAGCTTCATTCACAAAAATCTTTTCCTTTAAGAGCATTTCTATAGAATTGATATAGATAGCTCCATTAAATATATAAAACTTAGGTAAGTCTTGTCTTCTAAGATTATCACCTTTAAACTCTACAAAGGCTTTTAATTTATCATCTTCTATAACTCTCATTAATACTGGATTCTCTGCTGCCTCACACATGCTTACAAGTGATTCTGCTTCTTTTCCCATCAACTTCTCTATAGCATTATCAACATCTTCAAAGCTCCTTAATGGAGAAGTAGGTTGTAATAATACTACATAATGAAATTCTTCTCCTTGATTCTTAAGATACTCTACTGCATGCAAAACCACATCTATAGATTTAGCTGTATCATTTGATATTTCTTCCGGTCTAAGAAAAGGAACCTTTGCTCCATAATTTAATGATACATTTTTAATTTCAATATTGTCTGTTGAAACCAATATGTAATCTATAAATTTGGATTCTTTTGCAGCTTCAATTGAGTATGCAATTAAAGGCTTATTATTAATTTTCATTATATTTTTATGAGGTATTCCTTTTGAGCCACCCCTTGCAGGAATAATGGCTAGGATTTTTTGGCTGTTGTACATATGTATCACCTCTTTTTTTAGTAACCAGTTTCTAGTATCCAGAGCCAGTTGCCAGTGACCAGTAACAAGGTGCTAGGTGCTAATCGCTAGGTTCTAGTCGCTAGGGATTAGTGATTAGAACCTAGCGATTTCTTTTAATTATTAAAGATTATTTTTTAGCAATTGGTCTTCTGGTACTTCTCTAAGTTTTTTTGCTGGGTTACCTACTACTATTGCAGCTTTTTCTACATCCTTAGTTACAAGACTGCCTGCAGCGGCAAAGCCATCTTCTTCAATTGTTTTTCCTGGCAGTACCACAGCTCCTGCTCCTATTCTTCCACCTTTTTTAATTGTAACACCTTTAAAATGCTTAAATCTTTCTTTAGATCTAGCTGCGAAATTATCATTAGATGTAACTACACACGGCGCAATAAATACGTAATCTTCTACATTAGAATATGCTGTTAAATATACGTTTGTTTGAATTTTGCAATTTGACCCAACTGTACAGAAGTTCTCAATAGTGGTTCCTCTACCTATAATTGTCTTACTGCCTATTTTGACATCTTCTCTTATAGTAGCTAAATCAGCAATTAGGGTTTTTTCTCCAATTTCACAGCCGCAATATATTATTACTCCAGCTCCTATTAAGCATTCATCAGCTATTTTACAAGGTAAGTATTCCTTATCATCTTTAAAAATACTATTTACAGATCTCATAGGTGTTTTGCCTATTACTGAATTATCATCTATTCTAACATTATTACCAATTATACTTCCTGAATGAATCACTACGTTGTGCCCAATTATACAATTGTGTCCAATCTGAACGTTATCTTCAATTACGGCAAAATGTCCAATCTTAACATTACTTCCAAGCTTAGAAGTATCTGAAATATAATTCATAATTATACCCTCTTTTCTAATATTCTAAAATTATATTTATTATTTTTTCCCGCTGTATGCCTTTTCCATATCTAAAGTTGAGAAATTTGTTAGTGGGAATTTTACTGGCATTCCTGTAAGCCTTGATTTATAAGCTGCAAGGATAATTGCCATGGCTTTTTTACCTTCTTCTCCATTTATTAAAGGTTCTACATTATTATTTATAGCATCAATAACATCTTTAAATAGAGGAGTATGTCCACTTCCGTAAACACTATCTGGGTCTCCCTCTTGTGCTTTTAATATATCCTCTTCTTTATCAATATTGTCACTAAATCTCCAATTTTCTATTCTATTAACAGCAAGTCCACCAATACATACAGTCCCATTTTGTCCAAACACACTTAAGGTTTCTTCTAAATTTTTAGGGAAAACACAAGCTGTTCCTTCAACAATTCCAATTGCTCCATTTTTAAACCTAATTAATATTGCACCAAAATCCTCTGCTTCAATATCTCTCAAATAGGTATCACATTGAGCATATACCGTATCAATTTCTCCACCCATCATCCATTGAAGTAAGTCTATATTATGTATACATTGATTCATTAGAGTACCACCATCAAGCTTCCAGGTTCCTCTCCAAGGTGCTTGTTCATAATACCCCATATTTCTATTCCATAGTATTCTTGCTGTTCCATTAATAAGCTTTCCAAACCTTTTGCTTTCTATAGCATTTCTTAATTGCTGTATAGGCTTATTAAATCTATTTTGATGGCAAACTGCTATCTTAACATTATTTTCTTTTGCTACATTTATCATTTTTTCAGCATCATCAATTGATAAAGCCATTGGCTTTTCCACAACTATGTGTTTTCCTTTATTCATACAATATATTGCTATTTCAGGATGATATCCGCTTTCTGTAGCTATAGTAACTATATCTATTTCTTCTTTTTCTAGCATTTCTTTATAATCTACATATGTATTAACTGATGTTTCTTTAGAAACTTTTTCCATATACTCTTTTTTCTTTTCTATAGCTTTATTTATATCCACATCGCAAGTGGCAACAAGTACAGACTCATTTTTATTGTTTACCAATCCTTCTACATGTTTATATGAAATTCTACCGCAACCTATTATTGCAAATTTTAATTTTTCCATTTTATCACTCCTTAATCATAATAAGGATAAACCCTTAAAAGGGTCTATCCTATAGTATTTTATAGTTTGTGTATTTTTTCTCTATTATTCTTAACATTCTTTGATGCATTTCTTGTATCATAGAATATCCTAGCTCTTTTAACCATTTCTTCATAATTATAACAGCTATGGTCCGTTGTTATTAAAACTATGTCTGCATTATCTATAGCTTTTTCCCATTCTACTGAAACATACTCTTTTCCATTGTGTTTGAACTCTGGAACATATGGATCATTGTATATAACATCTGCTCCGTTTTTTTCTAAATACTCTATAACCTTAAGTGCTGGAGACTCTCTCATATCATCAATATCTTTCTTATAGGCTACTCCCATTAAAAGAACCTTTGATCCATTCATTGCCTTCTTTTGTCCATTTAATAGCTTCATTGTATTATCCACAACAAACTCTGGCATGAAGTCATTTATTTCACCAGCTGTTTCAATAAGTCTTGTATGATAATCAAATTCCCTTGCTTTATAAGTTAAATAGAATGGATCTAGCGGTATACAGTGTCCCCCAAGCCCTGGTCCTGGATAAAATGCCATAAACCCATAAGGCTTTGTCTTAGCTGCATCTATTACTTCCCATATATCTATGCCCATTTTTTTGCACAATATTGCCATTTCATTAGCAAGACCAATGTTTATATGTCTAAAGGTGTTTTCTAATATCTTTTCCATCTCAGCTACTGCTGGTGATGAAACCTTATGAATTTCACCTTCTAAAACGCTACTATATAAAGCTGCTGCCACTTCTGTACATTCTTCTGTAATTCCTCCAACAACCTTTGGAGTGTTTTTAGTCTTAAATTCCTTATTACCTGGGTCTACTCTTTCAGGTGAGAATGCTAAAAAGAAGTCAACTCCACACTTTAAGCCTGATTCTTCTAAAATTGGTTTTACTATTTCTTCTGTAGTTCCTGGATATGTAGTACTTTCAAGTACTACAAGCATACCTCTA
>Ga0074193_1000118_pt1 | contig 142832 bp, 142 predicted proteins | sample EPASupsiteHSE605_FD_64523 | JGI IMG/M metagenome (GOLD analysis project Ga0074193, IMG submission 64523) | Bioremediated contaminated groundwater from EPA Superfund site, New Mexico - Sample HSE6-05 | ecosystem: Environmental > Aquatic > Deep subsurface > Groundwater > Contaminated ... | reverse complement strand
CAAGAAAAGAAGTAACAAATATCCCTTCTCTAAGTCATCCTTGGAGAAGGTGGAATAATAAAACTGACTCTCCAAAGAGGAAATTTTAACTTTGCAAAAAACCGGAAATTTTTACATTGTTGTAACAAATTTATCCTTTGTGATTGACTAATAAAAATTAGTAGACTATTATTAAAATAATAAAAAAAGGAAATTCGGTGTGATTCCGAAGCTGTGCCGCAACTGTAAGGATAACCTGTCCAAGCCAGAATACTTTTTTGTTTGATATTACTTGCGAGCACAAGGAGAGACAAGTTATGTACGGAAAAAAATAATTATTTTAAAGAACAACTTTTAAAAGATGTTCTTTTTTAGTTTTTAAAATTAATACAAATACGTAAATTTTAATTAGTCAGTAATAGATTTTAAAATTCAATAATTAAAGGAGCGATAATGGTCAGAACGGTTATTTTATGCTGTTTTGTTGGTGCTTTGTTTTTGTTTCAACCACTTGCAGCATTTTCAGAGGATAATATAAAGCCAATAAGTCTGGAAAAAGGTAAAGTAACAAATAGTGTAAAGGACGACAACACTGACAATAATAATCAGGAAAATAATGGGACATCCTTTATCCAATTTGGCGAAGTTAAGGAAAATCAGGTTTACAGTCCGAGTAATATTCCTGAAGATATCAAAACTTCAGGAAACAGTGTAAGTGTAATTAATTTAAAAGATATTCAGGATTCAAACTTTATTGAAACCAGAGACCTTGTAAATACCCTGCCTGGAATTTCTCTGTATTCAAACGGGTCAGCAGGTTCATTAAGTCCGTTTTACATGAGAGGCTGGAGTAAATCATTGGTTACTCTTGATGGAATGAGAATTAATAATCCCAACTGGAATCAGCCATATTTAGATAATATTCTGAACGATGGGCTTGATCGTATAGAAATTGTAAGAGGCCCACAAGGAAGTTTGCATGGGACACAGGCACAGGGTGGACTGATGAGTCTTTATACAAGACAGGGGAAAGGTCCTTTTGCAATTGAAGCAGGATCAACTATGGGATCATTTGGAACTTTTAAAGAAAATTTTGCTGTTCAGGGAGAAAGAAAAAATCTGGATTATTACCTCGGCATTACAAGATATGACACGAATGGTGGCATGAAAACCAATGGCGACAGGCATGATAATGATGGATATAATAACTATTCAATAGCAAGTAATGTTGGAACTCGTATTCTGGATGGGAAAGCAGAAATCAGAAATATTTTAAGATATTCTGCTGCCCACAAGGAAATTGGTCAATATAATCCATACCCATATACCAGTTTTTATTATGATCCTGATCATGATTCTTATACAAATGATTTGTTTGAAACACTACAATTTAGCCATGAACCAACTAACTGGTATAACTACAACGTGAAATTCGGGTTGTATGAAAATAGATTCAAGGATATAAATCCGCAAAATGCATCTGGTGATTATCCTTACTATACAAAGTATAACAACACCAGACTTTCTTTAGATACACAGCACAATATACTATATAAGAAAATCAATACATTTACTTATGGATATAATCTTGAGTACAATAATTATAAGGATTTCCCAACCGATCTGAAAAAAGGCTTTTTAAACAATGACGTATATTTCCATGATGTGGTAAATATTAAAGATATTGTTTTCTTAAGGGGCGGCACAAGGATTACGCACAGTTCAGTATGGGGAACTTATGCTACACCGGATGCTTCTATAGCTGTACTGCTGCCAACATTTAAAATACCCGATGCATATACAAAGTTAAGATCATCTTACGGATATTCTGTTAATACACCTACACCAACACAGTTATACAATATCACATGGGGTGGAAATCCTGATTTGAAACCTGAAAAGGTAAAAGGATGGGACATCGGATTTACCCAAAGTTTCTTTAATGAAAAGGTTTTATTTGATGCAAGTTATTTTAACAATAATCACGATAATCTTATAGTAAGCGATCCTTCAACTCCATATTGGACACTTGAAAATGTTGCAAAAGCAAAAACTTACGGTTATGAAACATCGTTAAAATTGCTGCCTTTCCAGAAACTTAGTATAGATTTGAATTATACATATACAAAAGCAATGAACGACAATGGAGAATTGTATTATATTCCAAGAAATAAATGGAATTTTCTTGTAAATTATCAGCTATTTAAGAGAATAGGTATATATACGAGAGGATTAACATCATCAAGCCGCAGGGTAAATAATAATACAGGAAGAATAAGCGGTTTTGCCGATGTTGGTCTGGGAACAAAAATACTTCTTATGAAACGCAAAACCACTGATTTATACCTGAGTGCAGAACTTAATAATATTGGCAATAATTCATATCAGGAAGTTTATGGATACCGTCACCCCGGAATTAATTTTTGCGCCGGAGTATTCCTGAAAAAATCATTTGGCAAAGAAGAAAAACTTTAAAAATGTATTTATTTAAGTTAATTTATTATTGTGCATTGTTAATAAGGGGCTAAAGACTCCGTTAATAAACTTTAATTGGTAAGAGAAAAACAATGTTTAAATCCAGAAAATTTTATATATTGATATTATGTATATTGATTTTCCTGTTATGTCTTTATTTAGACCTGTTTCAGGGATACGTAAAAATATCATTAAGCGATGTGTGGGATTTTATAAGTCATAAAAATACAAGTAATACACAGATACTGGCATTAATCAGGCTACCAAAAATCTTTAAAGCTATTGTAGCAGGTGTAAGTCTTGCTACAGCAGGTTTATTTATGCAGGTTTTAAGTAAAAATCCTCTGGTAGAACCATATATAACAGGCGTTTCTTCCGGTGCAGGTCTGGCATTGGTTTTGGCTATATTATTAAATATTTCCCCTTCATACTATTCAATTACCGCATTTTTAGGGGCAATAATAATAGCTTCAATTGTTATAGGTTTTGCGGGATATAAAAGATTTTCCATTACAAAGTTAATTCTAATCGGACTTTCAATAAATATTTTTGCAAGCTCTATTATATCGGCCTTAATGCTGCTAAATGCTTCAAAAGCGTATAGTTTGCTTGTTATTCTGTCAGGAAATTTAAATAATTCACTTGCAGGGATTAGGCCGTTAGCTGTTATTTTTGTTTTAACAATGTTTTTAAGTGTATATATGGTTCCAAGACTTAACTTTTTGAAGCTGGATTTCAGTATCGTAAACGCTTTAACAAAAAATCCGCACAAATATTTTATTTTTCTTGTCGTTTTATCAGCAGTGCTGGCTGCTTCAAGTGTATGTGCAGCCGGTATTATAGGATTTGTAGGAATAATAATTCCTCATTTGGCAAGGATTGTTATCGGATATGATTTAAGGTGGGTATTTGTCATAAGTATACTGCTCGGAGCAAGTATAATACTGATTTCTGACTTTATTGCCAGAACTGTCCTGTTCCCTACAGAACTGCCTATCGGACTTGTCATAGCAATGATAGGCGCACCAATATTTCTTTTATTACTTATAATAAACAGGAAAAAATTCTATGCTTAAAATCAGTAACGGTGAAATTTCATTTAAAGAAACTTTATTACTTAAAAATATAAATTTTGAAATAAATCCGGCCGAACTGGTTGTAATAATCGGGCCTAACGGTACAGGAAAAACATCGTTATTAAACGTTATGTCAGGAACAATAAAGCTCACCAGAGGAACTTTACTTAACAAATTTAAAAAGCATATTTTAATACCCCAAAACCTTTATTATCCTGAAGATGTTACTTTATTTGAATATATTTCTTCTGTATTTTACAGGGAAAAATTTAAGTGGTTTCTTTCTAAAGATGATGTAGACAGAGTTTTCTTTGTATTGGACAAGTTACATTTGACTAAGAAACAGGAATTTACATTAAATAAACTTAGTGCAGGCGAGCTTCAGCTTGCAAATATTGCTCTTTGCCTTATATCAGAAGCTGATTTTATCCTGCTTGATGAGCCAACTTCAAATTTAGACCTTGTAAATCAGATAATGATTCTTAATATGATTAAGGAATTAACTAATCAAGACATATCAGTAGTAGCCGTTTTACACGATATTAACCTTGCTGCCAGATACGGAGATGAATTTATCCTTGTATCCCGGAATTCAAGCTTGATTAAAGGCGATAAATCACAGGTTTTAACCTGCAAAAACCTTTCTGACGCTTACAATATAGATTTTAAAGAATTAGGGCTTTATGGACAAATTAATATTAAATAACAGGTTTTGTATAAAAATATTTTTATCAGTATTAGTATTATTAACGGCTTTTTCTGTGCGGGTTCAGGCAAGAGAAATTAAATACATCTCACTTGCACCTTCAATTACAGAAATAATATACGCTATTGGCGCTCAGGATAATTTAATGGCAGGGGTTGCATGGAACAGCAATCTTATGAAAGGCAAACCTGTAATAGGCGATGCATTTTTTATAAATAATGAAGCTCTGGTCAAATATCATCCTGATATAATCTTTGCATTAACCAGCCAGAAGCCTATGATTGATAATGTTAAGCTCAAAGGCACCAGAATTGTTTATTTTTCTTTTAACGGAATAAAAGATATTTTTCAGAGCATAAGCACAATAAGCAGCTTGACTAACCACACTAAAAAGGGTAATTTGCTTATATCCAGTCTTCACAGAGATATAAACAGATATAAAGCAAAGAAAAGTAAGAAAATTTTATTTGTTGTACAGGCAGAGCCGTTAATTTCTGTAGGGGAAAATAGCTACATAAACGATGTTATCAAGCAATCAGGTCATATTAATATTTTGGGGAATTTAAAAAGCGATTATCCTACTGTCAATATTGAATATGTAATAATGAAAAAGCCTGACCTGATAATTGTCTGGGATAAGCAGGCAAAAAATTATCTCCAGAAGTTTTTGCACTGCAAGTTTGTTATTCTGAATTTTGATGAATGCAATTACGTAAATAGACCGGGACCAAGTGTTATCAATGCGGTTAAGTACTTTTCAGCTTTGTAATACCAAGTTGCAATTAATGAAGTAAAATAGCAAAAAGTCTGAAATGGTATGTGCGGAGCTGGAGTGCAGCGAGCCACAGCGGAAGCGATGAGCTTCCGATTTAGCTTGCGTAACTCATTCATGTGCGGAGCGGGAGCGTTAAAAAAGTAAACGGTCAGTTTTACTTTTTTAAAAGCTCGTTCGTATAAGTTCGATTATGGCATATGGTCAGGATCCATCAGTCTTTTCGCTGTACAACCACGGCTTGATGACCAACCGCTACTTCCTGCTACACAACCGCCAGGGAGTTGTGAAGTATATAAATCATTCTGTGCTCCGGCCGGAATAAGTGAATAACTACTATTGCCATTTTGACGTACTATCCAGAAAAAATGGTAATCTTTTCCTGACATATTAGGTCCTTTCTTCCCGTTTATGTCAACCCATATATATCCGCAGGCGTGCATATCACCATAATGATCGCAGTCAGCATATGCGCCAAAATGTATAAAGTATCCATTATTTAATATGGCTGCTGCGTTAGTACTATTATCAGGCCAGCCCGTATAAGTACCTTTATAAAATTTGTAATTTGCTGGTTCCCATATATCTCTTGTACTGTCCTGTTTAACACATGTCATTACACTGCAAAAATCACTCCTTAATAAAGAAGAACTACTGGTAGACGTCCCAATGTTAACAATACCACCATTATTAACCTGAATCATTCTTAACGCATTTGAAAGATCAGCAAAAACTTTTTTAACTCCTGCATTATATTCTGATTCATTTGTATCATTTATTACAGCAGGAATAACTATAGAAGAAATTACTCCTATGATCAAAAGTGTTATCAATATTTCTGCAAGAGTAAAGCCTTTTATTGATTTGTACATTTTATCTCACTTTTTGACAAATTCAATATTGCTAGATATTTATTTAGCTTTTATATTTTTTATCTTAATTTTATCAGTATATCAAATAATGAACAATTTATTATATTTAAATAATTTTCTTTATATCCTGACCATTTTATCCAGTCTATACTAAGAGTCTGTCTCAAAATATATTCTAAACAACAGTTCTGCACCGCTTGGCATAACAAAGAACTTTTTCATTAAATATCATTTAGTTAAACCTGATCTGGTCCTATAGAACGACGTAGATTAACTAAAACAATATTACTTATATAATTATTTAATTTTGACGAATTGTTCAATTTTTTCACTTTCGGCTGGACATCCCTGAGAAGGTATAACGGCAACTGTTGAACCACTTATTCTGCTGACACAATAATCCATTTCTTTATTTTTTCCAAAATTTGCAAGAGCGTCTTCCAATAATTTTTCGTGCTGTAATTCTGCATTATCTGCATAAGTAAAAGATATAACAGCAACATTTACTTTATCAGCCTGAGCCTGCTTAATAAATTCAGGATACATCGTTTTTTGTTCGTAAGATTCACCTTTAATTGGGCTTTGCAAATTTTCCTTTGTAGTTCCAACATTTATTTTTTGAAATTTGGTAATTTCAGGCTTAGCACCAATATTTAGAATAGCTGCTTTGTGATTGGTATAATGAACTGTTTCTGCCATAGATATCGCTCTGAAAAGTTTTGCAATTTGGTGATAACCTTCCTGATTCGCCTTTTGCGCAAAAAGTTCATAACGATGCATAGCATTTGCTTCTCCAAGCAAGGCTTTATTTAGATTAAGTACAGTTTTTTCAGGTGCAATAGCTATTCCTGTATTTGTTACTCCAAAAATTAAAAAATAACAAAAAGCCATGATAAAAAATTTTTTCATTATCTAATTCCCTTTTATTGATTTAGATTTATATAATTTCTAAACTTGTTTTTAATTGCCTAACCGGCTAATATTTAACAAATACAGGAATAAAAGCATTTACTTCAATAACCATGCCAGATTGCCCGCTTGAGGGAGCATTACGAATTCTATAGCCTACATATAAACTGGAGTAATTTGATAATTTGCAGCTAATTCCCGGAATATAAAAGCCATTGTTATTTGCACCGGAATACCAGTCGCCTATAATACTAAAACGTTTTGTAACAGGGTATTCATAACCTCCAATAAAGCAAACAGTGTTTTTTCCGAAAAATTGCCTTGTTCCTGCACTCACACCTGCGGTTAATCTGGCGTTTAACAATGGAATACGTCCGCTTAAATGTGTATAACTCCAGTTCCCAACGCCATCACCCTGGTGAGAAACAAGTAATTGAGAGCCTACAGTTAATTTAAATTCTCTTTCAGAATATTTCCCCTTTAAAAGAGGAACAAATGATTTAAATCCGTAACCCATAGTTGCATTACTGGGTTTAGGTGATCTGATATTATAAAGAGAAGCTTCCAGATCTGTATTATGCCCTATTCCCAGATTGCTATATTGGGTAAGGATATATATTTTTTGAGAATCCCATGCTTTAAATTGTGCTTCATTTTCTGTATAAAGGTATCCTTTTGGTGTTACATCAGCATTAGGTACGTTGAAAATTGTTTGTTGCGTATTAGCAGGAAAAATTGCAGTTAAACACAACAATAAAATATAGCAAATAAAAACTGGTTTTTTAATCACTATTTACCTTTTATGAATTTTTTAACAAATATTTTAATAATATCTTGTTAAAAAAATTAAAAATATTACCTGATCAGAAGTTTCTTTTATATTATTTATGGCTTAAATCATTCTAAATATTACTCAACATACTCTGCTATATTAAAGATCTAAATTAGATAATATTTAAATTTCCAGTTACATAAATCTCTATAAAAGGATTTATTTATGAAAGAACAAGAGGAAAATAAATATAAAAATTTATCTGTCAAACAAACCGTACAATTACTTGAAAGTAATTCTGAAAAAGGTCTTATACAGGAAGAAGCTGAAAAACGTCTTGCTAAATTTGGTAAAAATAAAATCGAAGAAAAGAAGATACATCCTTTTCTAAAGTTCCTATTTAATTTTTGGGGACCAATTCCCTGGATGATTGAAATAGCAGCAATATTTTCGGTAATTATCAGACATTGGGACGATTTTATCATTATTATGCTTATGCTTTTCGTAAATGCAGGAGTTAGATTTTGGGAAGAATACAAAGCAGGAAACGCTATTGAAGAACTAAAAAAGAAATTAGCGCCGTCAGCTTTGGTATTAAGAGATAATAACTGGTCCAGCATAAATGCAGATGAGCTCGTTCCTGGAGATATAGTCAGAATTGACATGGGAAAGATTATTCCTGCTGATTTAAAACTTCTTGAAGGAAAACAAATAAGCGTGGATGAATCTGCTTTAACAGGCGAATCATTACCAGTGGATAAAAATCCAGGAGATATTGTTTATTCAAGCACAATAGTAAAATCAGGCGAAATTCTGGCAATAGTCATTGCCACAGGCAAAAAAACTAAATTTGCCAAAACAACTGAGCTTGTCCAGAAATCCAAAGCTCCGTCACATTTTCAAAAAATGGTAATAAAAATAGGTAATTTTCTTATTATAATTACAGGAATACTGGCTGTAATAATTCTTATTGTCTCCTGGATAAGGGGGATTTCTTTTCTTGAGACCATATTATTTGTGCTTGTATTGACCGTTGCTGCTATTCCTGTGGCATTACCTGCTGTATTATCTGTAACGATGGCTGTTGGGGCATGGAGATTGGCAGGAATGGAAGCAATAGTTACAAAACTTGAATCGATTGAGGAAATGGCTGGCATAGATGTTCTATGTACTGATAAAACAGGGACTTTAACAACAAACGAACTGGAGTTGGCTGATCCTATTGTAATAAGTGCAAATAATACAGATGAGGTTATACTTGCAGGAGTGCTGGCATCTCATCAAAAAGGGGAAGATCCTATAGATAATGCTGTAGTGGCTGGATTAAAAGATAAAAAACTGCTTGAACGATATAAAATTATAAATTTTGAACCATTCGATCCTGCAACAAAGAAAATTTCCGCAGAGGTTAGCTATAATGGTGAAAAATTTACAGTTTCAAAGGGGGCATCTCAGGTAATTTTAGACCTTGTTTCAGCACCTCCTGATATACGCAGCAAAGCGGAACACGAAGTTAATAGATTGGCGGAAAAAGGTTACAGGGCTCTTGGTGTTGCAAAAACTGACAATCAAGGGCATTGGAAATTCCTGGGGATTTTACCCATATATAATCCACCCCGAGAAGATACAAAAGAAACTTTAAAAGATGCAATGAACAAAGGGCTCAAAATAAAAATGGTTACAGGTGACCATCTTGCAATAGCCAGAGAAATAGCTTCACTGGTTGGACTTGGTCAAAATATTCTTCCTGCAAGTGAAGCTTTTTCAAAAGAAGAAGTTGATAAAGCCACAGAAAAACTCATAGAATCGGCTGACGGTTTTGCACAGGTACTGCCAGAACATAAATTCACTATTGTTAAAGTTCTGCAATCTCTCGGGCATATAGTCGGTATGACAGGAGATGGGGTTAATGATGCACCCGCACTAAAACAGGCCGAAGTTGGAATTGCTGTAAGCAAAGCAACTGATGCAGCAAGGTCGGCAGCTGATCTTGTATTAACAGCACAGGGTCTTTCTGTAATAACAACTGCTATAGAAGAAGCCAGAAAAATATTTGAAAGAATGACGAGTTATGCTACATATCGTATTGCAGAAACCGTAAGAGTTCTTTTATTTGTATCTTTATCGATTCTGGTCTTTAATTTTTTCCCTGTAACACCGGTAATGATAGTACTTATATCACTCTTAAACGATATTCCAATTATGACAATTGCTTATGACAATGCTCCTGTTGCACCCAGACCAGTAAGATGGCAAATGTCACGAGTTTTGACCATCGCAACAGTACTGGGAATAATGGGAGTTATTGCAACATTTGGTTTGCTTTTAATTGCCAAATTTTGGTTACACCTGACCAGAGATACTATAATGTCTTTAATATTTTTAAAACTTCTGGTAGCAGGTCATATGACAATTTATATAACCAGAAATATCAGTTATTTCTGGAAAAAGCCTTATCCTAGCTGGATACTTATAACAGCGGCAGAAACCACACAAATTATAGGAACGTTAATTGCAGTTTACGGAATTTTTATTCATCCTATCGGATGGAAACTGGCCTTGTTTGTTTGGGGATACTCTTTAGTCTGGTTTATAATCAATAACTTTGTAAAAATTAAAACCTACAAATTTTTTATGAAGCATTTCTCAAGATATAAACATTCTTATACCAAGTTGCAATTAATGAAGTAAAATAGCAAAAAGTCTGAAATTGGTATGTGCGGAGCGGGAGTGCAGCGAGCCACAGCGGAAACGATGAGCTTTAGATTTGGCTAGTGTAACTCATTCATGTGCGGAGCGGGAGCGTTAAAAAAGTGAAACGGTCAGTTTTACTTTTTCAAAAGCTCGTTCGTATTAAAGTCACTATTAAACCAATTAAATAATTTTCTTTATATCCTGAATCATCCTATTCAGCTTATCCTGAGAATCTGTCTCAAAATAGATTCTGAACAGCGGCTCTGTGCCGCTTGGTCTTATCAGTATCCAGCTTTCATCTTCAAAATTAAGTTTTATTCCGCCAAGAGCAGTTATATTTTTAATTTTTATACCCGCAACTTCTTTTGGCGGATTATCCTTAAACATTTTCATTGCAGAAGCTTTTGCATCTTCGCTCAGGCGCAGGTCTATCCTGTGATTTATGTAATGAGAACCTATTTCATTTTTTAAATCTTCCACTATCTGGTGAAGTGGTTTGTTTTCATATGCAACTGCTTCAAGAATTGAAAGATTGGCAAGGATACCATCCTTTTCGGGAATATGCCCCCATATACTCAGTCCGCCAGATTCTTCGCCTCCAATGATTACATCTTCACACCTCATTATCTGGCCTATCCATTTAAATCCTACAGGAGTTTCCTTTACTTCAATGTTATATATTGCTGCAATTTTATCTATCATTCTGCTTACTGCAACTGACTTTGCTATAACGCCGGAGCGTTTTTTATTTTTAATCAGGTGTTTTAACAGTATAGCTATAACTTCGTTAGGAGTAATATATTCCCCATTTTCATCAATAACTCCAAACCTGTCAGCATCACCGTCTGTACTAAATCCGAGTGCAGGAGTATTTTTAATTACCAACTCCTTAAGTTCTCCGAGAAATTTTTCTTTAGGTTCAGGCAGTCCGCCGCCGTACAGCGGATCTCTCCAGTTATGAATTACAGTAATATCACATCCGGCTTCTTTTAAAAGTTCGTCAAAATACCCTCTGCCTGTTGAATAAAGCGGATCGTAAAAAGTTTTAATTTTTGCGTTTTTAATTTTTTCAAAATCAATCAAACCTCTGACCCAATTAAAATAATCCTGTTTAGGGTCAAATTTTTCAGTTATTCCTTTAGTATCGGCTGCTTTAATAAAACTGCTGTCGCTATTTTGAAGTTTTTTAACATTTTCGACAATTCTGTCTGTAATATCTGTAGTAGCAGGTCCTGCATAGTCAGGAATATATTTAATCCCACAGTATTCAGGGGGGTTATGACTGGCTGTCAGCATTACAGCGCCGGATGTATCCATATTTCTTGCGGCCAAGGCAATAACTGGAGTTGGGACATCCCTATCAGCTATTTTTACATTTAGCCCAAGTTCGTTAAGAGTTTTGGCCACTGCTTCTGCAAATTTATCTGCCAAAAATCTTGTATCATACCCAACAAGTACAGGCAAAGATGGTTCATAATTTGCTTTTATATAACCGGCAATTGCTTTTGTAACCAGTATTACATTATCAAAAGTAAACTCCTGAGCAATTATAGCTCTCCACCCATCAGTTCCAAATTTTATATCAGTTGTCATAAATTTTTCCCATTATTAATATCAATAGATTTATTCTACAGAAAAAAATATCAACATTCTTAAATAATTATTATAAATTATGCGATAAAAAATCAAATTTTTTAAATTTAAAAAAAAGAACTTTTTACTCCAGACTGTCGTATATATATTAGTAGAAATCTATATCGGTGTTTTAGCTGCAAAATTATATAAGGTTATACATATTTATATTTCTGCAAGTTTATTAAAAAATATATTTTATCCAAAAATATACATTTTCAGTTTCTTTGCAGTATGGTATGATTAGTCTACTAAAATATAAACTGAATCAATATTCTGACAATGATTGATAAGGAGATGAAAAAATGAAGAGAAGCATTAAATTAACAACTGCTGCAATTTTAACATGTGCAATGTGTACAGCCTATGTGGCTCCAGGATTTACACAAACTTCATCAAATACTTATAAATACAGTAAAAATTTAAAGAACTCTTCCACCCCCGTATACGTAAAACCTTCAACGTCACAATATTCAGCTCAATATAATCAAGGATATCAGCCGTACACCCAGAATTATAATGCTAATAATGGGTTTCCTCCCCTTCAGGGTAAAGTTGTTACAGTTCCAACAAATACATATTTTAAAGTAATTACAACAAATCCAATAAGTACAGAATATCTTACACAGGGTGATACTGTATCAGTGGTGCTTGGATCAGACTTCTATTACGGTGGGAGCTTGGTATTACCTGCTAACAGCATTATAAATGGTACTGCCGTAATTGCGCAAAAAGCCGGCAGGACAGGAAAAAATGGTAAATTAAAAATCGTATTCAGAAATGCAACAACACCAAATGGACAGAGAATACCTTTATCGGCAAAACTTGCTACAGAAGATGGTACAGGGATTATTTCAGGCGGAACAACAAAAGGGAGAATGTATGAAGCTGCTAAAGACACAGCTGTCGGTGCTGCCGGTGGTGCTCTGCTTGGAACAGCAATTGGCGCTATTGCTGGTGGCAGGCCAGGAAAAGGCGCTTGGTCAGGAACTGCAATAGGTGCTGGTCTTGGACTTGGCAAAAGTGTAATTGACAAAGGAAATCAAGCAGAAATACCAGCTAATACTCCTGTTGATATTATCCTTGATCAACCGCTTGTAGTAAGCCCAAATACAAATTACAATTACTAATTTTAACAACTTAATTAATTGTTGTATTTTTCCGGATTGTGATAGACTATATTAATGAGTAGACAACCCGGAAGAATGGGATTTTATATTGTTCAATAGGATAATTTAATGTTTATTACGGGGAAGAGGCAGGATCAGAACGATCCCACAGAAAATAATGAATATAAATTACCGTCGGTAGTTATAAATGAATCCAAAGAGGTTCCTCTTGGAAAAGCATTGTTCATTTCTGCAATAGCACATCCTGCTGTGCTGGCATTTTTGTGGCTTTTAATTAAAGGTCTTATCCTTTTACTTACTATATTGGGAATTACCCTTCCTATATTCGACAAGCCTCAGCCTAAAGTACGTGATATAGAATTTGTGCTTGTAAATAATCCTGAACAAAAACCTTTAAATCCACATACAAAATTCAGATCAGACAGAAATTCAAGGGCAGGAGGCAAGCATAACCCTAATATACCGATTTCCGAGCCGGAACCGGCTGCACCAAGAAGTACTCCGCAGAAATCCAGTGCTCAACAAAGTCCTGCTACCCCTAATAAACAAAGTATGAAACACAGCCAACAAAGAAGACAGGCTCAGCAGCAAACTCCTGTCCCGCCAAGGCCAATGCCGTTTCAAAAAATTTTTAGATCGCCTTTTCCTAAAAAACCGAATGCTTTCTCCATACCTGTACCAAAATCAAGAGCACCCAGAGCAATTAATCCGGGCGGACCGGTTACAAGCGGACCTATCGGGTATTCTTCAGAAGGATCTGAACCTTCGCCGGTAATGGGAACAGGCGGAGGCAGAAGTTCTTCAAAAGCAAGATCAGGCAGTGGTTATTCACCTGGAGGAGGCAATGTAGGAAACCCGGGACCCGGTAATCCAAATGGAAGGCCAGGAATTGACGCTATCAAAGAACCTGATTTCGGCCCATATATGAGAGAGCTGCAACGTAGGATTAAGAGGAACTGGGATCCTCCAAAAGGTAACGAAAGTAAGCGTGTAGTTTTAATATTTAAAGTAAGTAGAGACGGGAGACTTCTGTCATTAAGAGTTTTAAGGTCATCAGGTGTAGCAGAAGCCGACAGAGCAGCAAGATCAGCTGTTGAACTAACTGCCCCATTCAGCCCGCTACCGCCTGAATATAGAGGTAACGATATAGATATTCAATTTACATTTGACTATAATGTATACAATTTTGGTGGCAGAAGATATTAAAAGATAACAAGTAAAAATAGCGAGGTAAAATATATGGACTTACTAATTCATTCAATTCAACAGGACTGGGCAGTATTGTTACCGATATTAATTTGTTCAATACTGGTAGTTGGAGTAGCAATTAACAGGATTTCTTTCTACAGGGAAAACAAAAGGGATGTTGTTCAGTTTATTTACAGACTTCAAAAGGAACTTCAGAAAGACAATCTTGAAGGAGCCCAAAATCTAAGTTCTCAACTGGGCGGTATTATTGGAGAGGTCGCAGAAGAAGGAATCAGGGTTCTTTCGGAACAGAAAAAAGATTTTTCAAGATCATTCGATATTTCAACAAGTCTTGCCGCAAGAAAACTGGAAAAACATCTTCCTATTATGGGTACAATTGGCGGTGTTGCTCCATTTTTAGGGCTTTTTGGAACAGTAGTAAGAATTCTTTACACATTTCAGGATCTCGCAACACAGGGTAACCAGAGTGCCGCAGTAGCTCTTGGTATTGGGTCTGCTCTTATAGCAACTGCCTTTGGGCTTGGTGTTGCTATAATTGCGGTAGTATTTTATAACTACTTCCAGTCAACAGTCAGAAGATACGAAGATGATTTTCAGCTTTTGAAATTACTCTTCCTCAGTTTTGCTGACAGTGAAGAGGAAAACAAATCTTCAAATACGATTAACCAGCAACTACAAACTCAAAGAGCACAACAGCAATTTTAGGAATAATTAAATGGCTATACAATCATCAAATAAAGGCAAAATATTTAATGAAATCAACATTACGCCATTAACAGATATTTTTCTTGTTCTGTTAATTATAATGATGGTTTTAGCACCAATGTTCCAGTCTGTTGATAAAAATATTAATATGCCGGAAATTAACAATGGCAGCAGTGTTGAAGACAAGGAAGTTACGGTAGCAATAACCCAAAATGCTGAATTCTTTGTCAATGGTGCCGCTGTTGATCCTGCAAATCTTCAGGCAGAATTATCAAAGCTGATTGGCAAGACAAAGGGAAAAAATGTAGTTGTAAAAGCTGATGCTAAAGCTAAAAGCAAGGAAATAATGAAAGTAATAAGATCAGCCGAATATGCGGGATTTGAAAAATTAACCGTAGCGGGTGAACCTCTTAGCAGAAAACAGCAAAAAGAACTTGAACAAAAAGCTGAAGATACGCAGCATAATCAAGTCACTTTGCCGCAGGAGTAGTTTTGGTGTAAATTAACCATTATAGGAATATATTATGTCATCAAACAGAAAACAACGAGAAATCTTTAACGAAATTAATATAACCCCTTTAACGGATATATTTTTAGTCCTGTTAATAATTATGATGGTTATTGCCCCGCTGCTCGATCAACAGGGATTAAAGCTTACTGTCCCAAATGAACAGGAAGTCCAGCAAAAACCAAAGGAAACCAAGACAATAAATATTGATGTATCTGCAAAAGGTGAATATTCAATGGATGGTAAACCGATTTCAGCAGATAATTTGTTATTTGCAATACAGGATGCCGCAAAAATCAAAAAAGACGGCCTTTTAATCCAGCCTAATGGAGATGCATCGCATGGTGACGTGGTAAAAGTAATGGATGCTGGCCGTAATGCAGGCATTGCCAATATTTCTGTCATTGAGAAATAATTATTGAGTTCATTTACATATAAAATATGTTCTGAAAAATCTCCAAAATTTAGCAATACCAGCTTTTATACCACATCAGATTTTATTTTAAAATCTGATGTGGTATAAAAGTATTTTCTTACAGATAAAAATATCATATAATATTCAAGTGTTACTTATAACAATAAACTGGCAGGAGATTTTATATATGAAAAAGATTAATTTGTCCATAATTATAGCTTTGGCTATTATTAGCTTGTGTACTATTTCTTCAAAGGCTATGAGCCCTGATGAATCAACAAGCCCTGATTACTTAAAAACACATGGTTATTCTCAGGAAATGGTAAGGCTTGTAAACGTACAAAAAGGCCGCATTGAACAAAAAGAAACTGTTACAGAAGAAAAAAGCACATGGTATAATAAACCGGTAAAAACTTTAAAACACTGGTACAATGCCTCTGATTGTACAATGAGCCCTGATTTTGGAAACGATAAAATAAAATTTTAGCGAACAAAAAGTTATTTGTTCTGACTTATACTTGGCGTTGAGATTGCGAAGTGTACTTTTAAGGCACTATACTTTGATAATGTGTATACCGGAGCAGAAAATATACCAATTAACAAAACTGCTGCCACTGTAATACCTAAAACTGCATTAAGCGACATAGATGGCTTCACAATGTTTTTATTACTATCAGATACTGCAGGCTTTAATATCATTGCAGCTACTACTCTCAGATAGTAATATATGGCTATGACCGTATTAACAAGAGCAATAATTAAAAGCCAGAAATAATTCTGAATCCCTGCAAGTGCAATTGACTGGAACAGGAAAAATTTTCCAAAGAATCCTGCTGTTATTGGTATTCCTGCAAGTGATAATAAGCAAATTGTAAATCCAAATGCAACAAACGGCTGTTTTGTTGCTAATCCGTCAAATGCATCAATAGAATCTTTTCCTGTTTTATTAATAAATATCTCTATAGCAGCCCATGTGCCAAAGTTCATGAACAGGTAAGTAATTAAATAAAATATCATGCTGGCAATACCAGTTGTTGTTGAAATTGCAAGACCGGTCAGTATATATCCTGACTGGGCAATTGAACTATAAGCCATAAGCCGGCGTACGCTGGTCTGATTTATTGCCATCAGGTTACCAATAGTCATTGTAGCTATAGCAATAATTGAAATACTGAAACTCCATACAGGTAAACTAGCAAATAACTGGCTCAAAACTCTGATGATTACCGCAAATCCGGCCATTTTTGAAACAACCGCCAAAAATGCAGTCACAGGAACAGGTGCTCCTTCATAAATATCAGGTGTCCATGTGTGAAACGGAACAGCCGCAATTTTGTAGCAAAGACCGCCCATTACAAGCAAAAAGCTTATAATTAAAATAAGATTAACACTGTATTTTGATAAATATTCTGCTATTGCTGTCAGGTTTGTTTGTCCTGTTATGCCATAAATAAATGAAAACCCGTAAAGAAGCACCGCAGAAGATGCTGCACCTATAACAAGATATTTTAAAGAAGCTTCATTACTTAATTTGTCTGACTTTGTATAACCTGTAAGCAGGAAACTGGATATACTTAAAGTTTCAAGTGCAATAAACAGCGTTATCATGTCATTTGAACCGGCTAAAAACATAGCACCTAAAGTTGCGGTAAGTATAAGCACATAAAATTCACCTGAACTTTTCTCAAAACTTTCAGTATATTTTTGGGCAAACTGCAAAGTGATAAAACTTCCTAAAACGATAAGAAATCTGAACAATATCGAATAGGCGTCAGATACAAAACTGCCGTATATTGCAACAGATTCACTATTAAAAGGCAAAAGAGCACATGACAGCAAAACAAATACCAAACCTGCAGTACTTACTTTATAAATATAATTCTTTTTAGCAGTCAAAAATGTTAAAACACAACACATAAGTATAAGAATTGTCAAAAGTGTTTCAGGTAATAATGCGTATCTTAAATCATATAAAAGGTTCATATTTCATATCTCACTTATCTTGAAATAATAGCACTTATTGTCGGAACAAATACATTTGTAATAGCGGAGGGGTAAAATCCAAATACTGCTATTACAAGGACTAAAGAAACAAAAACAACTGTTTCGCCAGGGTTTAAATCTGATATATTCTGCACTTTTTCAGATACAGGCCCGAAAAATACTCTTTTAAGCATCCACAAAAGATAAGAAGCTGTAAGAATAATTCCAAATATTGCAATTACAGTTAAACACTGCATTGATACCGGTGTTGCAACATTTGAAGTAAAAGCTCCGATAAAAGCAAGAACTTCTGCTGCAAAACCGATAAATAGCGGTAATCCTAAACTGGCAAGAACTATTGCCAGTGAAAAATAAAATATTTTTGGAGCTGCCTGACCTATACCGCTTAATTCTTTAATGCTTCTTGTTTTTGTTCTAAGGTAAATAACGCCAACCATCATAAAGAGCCCAGCACTTATTACACCATGAGCAAACATTTGAAATACCGCTCCTGTTACACCAGCGGTATTTAAAGCACCAAGTCCTATCAGTACAATTCCCATATGGCTTACACTGCTGTAGGCAACGAGCTTTTTCAGGTCATCCTGGGCAAAAGTAATTATTGCAGCGTAGATAAGGTTTATCAAACCTAAAATTACTATAACTGGGGCCAAAATTTTAAATGCCTCAGGCAGCATTTGAAGATTCATTCTTACAAGACCATATCCGCCCATCTTAAGTAAAATACCAGCAAGGAGCATACTGACCGGTGTTGGTGCATCAACGTGAGCGTCAGGAAGCCATGTATGCAGAGGTACAACAGGTAATTTTACTGCAAAACCTATAAAAAATCCCCAGAATACAAGCAATTCATACATCAAAGGGTAATTATAGCTGTGAAAAGTCAAAGCTTCCATATCAAAGGTAAAAATACCTGTCTGTGCATGGTTGTAAAAGTATACAGCAAGAATTGAGGCAAGCATAAATATACTGCCTGTAAATGTATAAAGCACAAACTTTGTTGCTGAATACTCTTTTCTTCCTGATCCCCAGATAGAAATTAAAAAATACATCGGTATAAGTTCCAGTTCCCAGAAAAGGAAGAACAGGAAGAGATCTTTTGATGTAAAAACACCAAGTACAGCAGTGGTCAGTATAAATATCATTGAATAGTAAAACTTGAACTTTTTCACAATTGAATTTTTACTTGCTATACATGCCAGCATTACAAGAAAAGTTGTCAATACAACCAGTATCAATGAAATTCCATCAACCCCCAATGAAAAATTGATTCCCATTGACTGAATCCAACTGCTACCTTCCGGCGGCAACCTGAGATTTTGAACAAACTGCAGCCCGCCCTGCTGAAAATCATATTTAAAAAGGAAAAACAGTGAATAAATAAAAAATGCCGCAGAAAATCCTATTGAGAGTTTTCTGGTTTCTGCTTCATCACCTGTAAGCCAGGGATTAGCAATAAACAGAGCTGCCAGTGATGGTGCAAGTACTAATATTATTAATGATAAAAAACTCATTCTTTACCTCATCCATATCTATAATAACCAGTAAGCTAACACAGCAATAATATAAATCAACAAACCGCTAAATAAAATAGCATTATAAGTTTGAAGATTACCATTTTGCAGTAGTCTTAACGTATTACCGGTAAATTTAACAGTTACTCCGACCAGATTTACTATTCCGTCAACTATTGTCCTGTCGAACCAGGCAACAAATCTGGCTACAGGCAGAAAAATCATTCTTAAAAAGCCTAAATAAAGATCATCTATGTACCACTTATTTATTAGAAACTTGTAGCAATACGAAAATTTATTCTTTATAACTTCAGGATCAATATTAATAAACTCTTTAGCTTTATCCCAATACATTATGGCTGCAATAAACAGTCCTGCCAAAGAAATTAAAAGTGAAACAGCAGGTAACATCAGACTCGCATGATGTTCACCGGCATAACCTACAAACTTGGCAAAGGATCCTATTCCAAAGCCTTTTAAGCTACCGCTGAGTACAAATCCTAATATTGCAGACGGGATTGCAAGTATTATAAGAGGGATAGTCAGTACTTTATTGGGCATATGAGGTTTGGTTTCCCCCTTATATTCACCTTCAAAAACAAGGAAGTAACTTCTGAACATGTAGAAAGAAGTCATTCCTGCAACAATTATGGCCGTTATAAGGAATATCCAGTGTTTACCTGATTCCAAGCCCATAAATATTCCTTCTTTAGACCAGAAACCGCTTAACAAAATACCTGATATTGCAAATGTACCTATTAAATAAGTATATGCGACTGCGGGCATGTGTTTTCTGAGTCCTCCCATCTTTCTTACATCCTGCTGATCGGCCAACGCATGAATTACAGCACCTGAACATAGGAATAACATTGCTTTAAAGTAGGCATGTGTTACCAGATGAAAAAGTCCGGCTGCATATGCACCGGCTCCCATGCCCATAACCATAAAACCAAGCTGGCTACATGTAGAGTATGCAAGTATTTTTTTAATATCAGTCTGAACAATTGCAATTGTTGCTGCCATGAATGCTGTTATTAATCCAATAATCAGCATAAACATCATTATTTCAGGTGATAACTTAAATATCGGATATGTTCTCGCAATTAAAAATACTCCGGCTGCTACCATAGTTGCGGCATGAATTAACGCGCTAATAGGCGTAGGACCTTCCATTGCATCAGGCAGCCATGTATGAAGCGGAAACTGTGCGCTTTTTGCCATAGCTCCAAGAAAAATTGCAAAAGCAATCAGAGAGATTACTACAGGACCATTACTTATAAATATATAATTTGCAACGTCATTAAAAACTGCAAAAGACAGTAAAGGCTGGTTGTTTATAATCCACCAGTCAAAGCTGAAATATAAAATCGAAACCACACCTAATAATAAGCCAAAATCACCAATTCTGTTCATTATAAAAGCTTTTTTTGCGGCACTTGCTGCTGAAGGCCTTTTGAACCAGAAACCAATAAGTAAATAACTGCTTAATCCGACAAGTTCCCAGAATATATATATCTGGAATAAATTACTGCTGAGAACAAGTCCTAGCATTGAAAAGTTAAACAGCGCAAGATATGCAAAGAACTTGTGATAACCGTCATCATGGTTCATATATTCGTGAGAATAAATCTGTATAAGAATACTAACAGATGTAACAACCATAAGCATCGCTGCTGTTAGATTATCAACCAGCCAGCCAATGGGTAACTTTATGGCATCAACCTGAATCCAGGTAAAATTTTGCTGGTAAAGTGCATTTTCATGACCTGCTGCCCAGGTTAGAATAAAAGAAGAAAAAATCAGGCCAATTGCAGTAGAACCTACAGTCAGCAGCATTGATATTTTCTTATTTTCATAAAGTTTAAAACTTCTGCAAAATAATATTGTTAAGAATGCCAGCAAAGGCATAACAGGTATTATCCAGGCATTTTCTACAAAAAAATTCATTATATATAACCCTTAATTACTCCTCAACGCTATCTTTAATTTATCCGTTCAGTATATCGTAATCTTCAACATCTACAGAAGGTTTATTACGATACAAAGCAAGAAGAAGCGCTAATCCGACTGCCGCTTCTGCCGCTGCAATTGCCATTATAAATATTGCAAAAACATGACCTTTAAGATCTCCAAGGTCAGTGTAATTTGCGAATGCCACAAAATTTATGTTAACTGCATTTAACAGGATCTCTATTGACATAAGCACTTTTATTATGTTTCTGGAAACTATCAATCCCAAAATGCCGATACTAAAAAGAACCGCACTTAATATAACAAAATGAGTTAATCCGATTTCCATTAATTAACCTCTTTCTCTAAAACTTCTGTTGTTGGATTTACAAGTTTTTCACTGTCTTTCTTTGTTATCACAACTACCCCGAGTATAGCCGCAAGCAATAAAACAGATATTAATTCAAATGGCAGCAAATAAGTAGTAAATAATTGTTTTCCTATAATAGCAGCTGTTCCATTCTGCCTGATCAAGTTTATAACGTCAATTTCCGGTGGAGTGATATTAAAAACACAGTTAATATGTTCGTCAAAACAACCAAATACAGCATAGACAATTAAAGCAAACATACCAATGCCGGTTAAAACCGCAAATAAAGTTCTTGGTGCAAAAGCAATCCATAATTTTTTTTCTGATTCCCTGCTTGTCATCATTATTGCAAAAATCATAATGATGGTAATACCGATCCCATATATCATTAACTGTGATATAGCTACAAAATCAGCATTTAAAAGTATAAATATTCCTGCAATAGAGAAAAAACAAACAATTAAGGATATCATTGAATATACTATTTTTTTGAATAAAACAACTCCAAATGCCGACAGAATAACCGTAAGTGCAGTTATATAAAAGAATATAGAATAAATGACTTCCATTAATTAACCCCCTGAATATCCTTATCTAGAGCTTCATGCCACTTTTGTGACTGCTCTGGTGTAAGGCACAGTTTTTTCTTGTCAAAAACCAGAGACTCTCTTGAAAAATCAGCCAGCTCATACTCGTTTGTCATAATAAGAGCTTTTTTAGGACAGACCTCAGTACAATTACCACAAAATATACAACGGCCTAAATCAACAGTAAACTTATCAACAACTAACTTGTTATTCTCATCTTTATGAGTTGAAACCTGTATTAAATCACCGCAGGGACAAACTTTCATACAGGATTTGCATCCCCCGCAAATATCAGACCCATCGGCATTAACCCTTAAAGCAAGTGCTCCACGATATCTTGAATTTAAAACAGGCTTTTTCTCCGGGTATTCAAGAGTTATCGGAGGTCTGAAAGCATGTTTCAGTACGGTAAAAAGCCCCCTCAAAATTTCGATTATTCCTTTTTTAGTTTCTATTAAAATATTATTCATTTCATTTATCCCGGTATAAAGTATCTGTAAACTGTAACTATAACAAGATTTAAAAGTGATAACGGCAACAGAAACTTCCAGCTAAAAGCCATTAGCTGATCTGCCTTTAATCTTGGCAGTGTTGCCCTGATCCACATAATGGCAAATATTACTACGTAAGTTTTGAATATAAGCCAGAATGCCTGCTCAATTCCAACAAAAAAGTTTAAAGACATCTGATTATGAAGAACCAGATTGCAAAAAAGCTGAGAAATATAAATCCCAAAGGGTGACGTATATCCACCTAGAAAGAGTGTTACTACTAACACACTCATTATAAACATTGCTGCATATTCAGCAAGAAAAAACAGAGCAAACTTCATACCTGTATATTCAGTATTGTAACCGCTTACCAGCTCACTTTCCGCTTCCGGCAAATCAAAGGGAACTCTGTTCACTTCTGCAATACAGCATATAAAAAATACTGCAAAACCAACTAAAGAAGGCCACATATTCCAGCTAAATAGCCCTCCTGCCTGCTGGCCAACTATTTCATTCATATTCATGCTTCCTGCTAGAATTGCAACAGCGATAGCTGATATAAAAAAAGGAACTTCATAGCTGATAGCCTGTGCAGCAGACCTCATTCCGCCAAGTAAGGAATATTTATTGTTACTTGCCCAACCGGCTATCACAAGACCAATAATAGATATTGAAGAAATAGCAAGTATTAAAAACAATCCTGCAGCAAGGTTTATTGCAAACAAGTTGCTTGTATACGGTAGTAAACCATAAATTACCATTGTCGGTACAAAAACGACCACAGGCGCAAGAGTAAATAACACTTTATTAGTTTCACAGCTCATGATGTCTTCTTTAATAAGAAGTTTTATGGCATCTGCAATTGTCTGGAAAAGTCCGTAAGGACCAACTCTGTTTGGACCCTTTCTAACTGTCAAAAGAGCAAGTATTTTTCTTTCCATTAATACAAGGAACAAAACAACTATTATAAGTAATACTGCCACACCTATAAATGGGAATAATGGCCAGCTAAGCTTTGCCAGCAGCTCAGGCAGTCCAAATTTATTAAATATATTCAAGTATAAATCGTACATAAATTTCTCCTACCTGTCTACTTCAGGGAGTACAACATCAAGGCTACCAAAGATTGCCATTAAATCAGCATAAATTTTGCCTTTCATAAGTTCCGGCAGCAGTTGAACATTTGAAAAAGAAGGCGTTCTCCATCTGACTCTGTAAGGATTAGGACTTCCATCACTAACAATATAACAGGTTGTTATACCCCTTGGTGATTCTATCTGAGAAATTGCTTCTCCAGCCGGTGGCTTAAATGCCAGCGGAACTATTTTTTTACCTGTTAGCTTTGTATCAAAACCGCATATTGGACAGCTTTCTTCCTTGCATCCGCAGTTTGTTTTCTTTACCAATAATTTTTCAGGCGTTCCGCCAGGTATTTTTTCCAAAGCCTGCCCAATGATTTTGACTGATTCTCTCATTTCATCAATTCTAACTATATATCTGTCGAAAGAATCGCCATTTTCAGCTAAACATGTTTTAAAATCCAGTTCATTATAAACAGAATAAGAATTTGTTTTTCTTAAATCAAGATCAATTCCTGATGCCCTCAAGTTAGGTCCTGTGATTCCAAAATCAAGTGCCATTTCCTTTGTTAAAACGCCAATATCTTTTGTTCTTCTTAAAAATATCGGATTATTTGTAATTATTGCCTCGTATTCGTCAAAGCATTTTGGCATTTTTTTGCATAAATCCTGAGCTTTTTTCATCCATCCCGATGGAAAATCTTTCTTTACTCCGCCAAAGCAGTAATAATTATACATCATTCTTGCACCGGTAAGTTCTTCAAACAGAGTATATATGTCTTCTCTTTCTCTAAAAGCATAAAAAAGTGGGCTTGTTGCTCCAAGATCCAGCAGAAAAGAAGCTAACCACATTAAATGCGAAGCAATTCTGTTGAATTCCATTGTTATAACTCTAATATATTCAGCTCTTTTTGGTACTTTTAATCCGGCGAGACTTTCTACAGCAAGACAGAAAGATTCCTGATTAAAAAAGCTTGAAAGATAATCAACCCTGTCTACCATAGGTAAATATTGATGATATGTTCTACTTTCTGCCAGTTTTTCCATCCCTCTATGGAGATAACCTATTACAGGTTCTATATCATTTATTATCTCACCATCAAGAGACATGACCAACCTCAAAACACCGTGTGTACTTGGGTGCTGAGGTCCTACATTAAGTTTTAATTCCTGCGTCTGCATTTATTTTTATTCCTGTATTATTAACGCTTATTCCAGACAAGCCTGCTGTCATTCATAACATAGTCTTTTCTTAAGGGATGTCCTATCCATTCTTCCGGCAGTAAAATTCTCTTTAAATCAGGATGATTAATGAATTTTATCCCCAAAAGATCAAAAGTTTCTCTTTCGTGCCAGTTAGATGCTGAATAAACCTGAGAAAGACTTGCTATTTCAGGTTGACTTCTATCCAGCCATACTTTTAAAATAACATTATTTTTAAACTGTGTTGAAAAAAGATGATATACAGCAATAAGGCTTTCACCTGCATCTATTCCACTGACAGAAAACAATATATCAAAGTGTGTATCCACATTCATTTTAAGAAATGTAGCAACTTCAACAAGTTTATCTGCACTAACTTCGATAACTTCAATATTATCCGCAGTATTTTTTTGCGGCTTTACATTAAAACCATTATTTTGAAGAATTGCTGCAAGTTGTCCTGCAGCTACTTCCTGAATATTATTTTCCAAATAATCTGACACAATTATCCTCTACGTTTTTTCTTGTTAAAACATCTTTATTCAATTCATATCCTTCTGTCTGGACTCCCCAGTGATAAATCTCCAGCTCATCCAGAGGAAGCGCAAGTTCTGAATCGTCTGACAATTTTACTCTTGGTTTGTGAGCTTCCAGATATTTTTTTCTATCCAGTATTGTTTCTGTTCTTATTTTTTTCTGAAGCTGTATTAATGCATCAAGCAAAGCCTCCGGTCTTGGAGGGCATCCAGGTAAATATACATCTACATGAACAAGCCTGTCTACGCCCCTTACTACAGAATAGGAATCATTTTCAAACATTCCGCCGGTAACGGCGCATGCTCCCATAGCCAGTACATACTTAGGCTCAGGCATTTGTTCATAAAGCTTGACAAGTGCAGGAGCCATTCTGTGTGTAACAGTTCCGGCTGTAATCAAAAGGTCAGCCTGTCTTGGGGTAGCCCTGAAAACTTCAGAGCCAAACCTTGCTATGTCAAACTTGGCCGCAGAAGTGCAAATCATTTCTATTCCACAGCATGATGTGGCAAAAGTCATCGGCCAGACCGAATTTGACCTTGCCCAGTTATATAAAAAATCTATAGCAGTTATTACAACTTTCATACAATCTCCAGCCCGATTAATTAAAGATTATTTCCATTCAAGTACATCTTTTTTCCATGCGTATACAAGTCCAACTAAAAGAATCAATATAAAAATAAAGACTTCTACAAGTGCAAACAAGCCCAATTTTTTATAAGCTACGGCAAAAGGGAACAGGAATACTGATTCTATATCAAATATAATAAATAAGATAGCGTAAATATAATATTTTATGCCAAATTGTATTCTGGAATCCCCGTATGTTTTCATTCCACATTCATAAGTAGTTTCTTTCATTTTACCCGGGGCTTTTGGCTGTACAAGCCAGGACAAAATCAATGCCGCTGCGGCAAATGCAACAGATAAAAATATAAATACCGCTAATATTCCATACCCTGTTATAATCATTTTATATCCTATCTAATTTCTCTTCCCATACTAAAAATTTATATACCATAAACATTATAACTTTTTATTTTCTAATTATTAAAATGTTAAGATAGTGTATTTAAAATTATGAAACAAAAAATAATCTTAGTAATAATAATAATTCTTTTATCAATCTGCGGCAAACCGGGCTTTGCAGTGAAAAAGCCGGTTAAAGCCGTTCATCCCCATCAAACTGCAAATACTAAGAAACCGGGTAAGTTACATAAATCACATCCTATCATCAGGTCCAAAAAACCTGTTAAACCTAAAAGTCTTATTGAACAGGTTAAATTTTACATAAATTCAAATCAAACACAAAAAGCTCTTGATTTGCTGAATAAAGCTGTATTAAAAGATCATTACAATCCTGAAATTTTCGCAATTTCAGCTGATTTATTTTACAAAAATTCTCAATATGAAGAGGCCGAGCTGCTTGCAAGAAAAGCACTCTCGTTAAATTCAAAGGATAACAAGTCATATCTGATTCTTGGAGATGTTCTTTTAAAGAATTACAACACCAGCACCAGCAGACTTTATAATGAACTGCCCCCAACAGAGCGTGAATTAAATATGCTTAGCGAAAGTTTAAGATGCTTTAACGCAGCCTCAGAAAGTGACCCGACTTCAGCGCTTCCACACATAGGAATGGCAAAAATTTATTATATTCAGGACAATCAATTAAAAGTTAATGATGAACTCCTAAAGGCAAAAGAACTTGTAGGAGAAAATCCTGATAATTTGTTCAAACTTGGTGAAACCTTACTGTACTGTGAAGATTACGAGAAAGCAATTAAATACTTGAAAAAAGCAATCTCAGCCAGATCAAAAAACAGCCCCAAAGCACATGTTCTACTGGCAGGAATATATGAAAAACTGGGAAGTTACGAAGATGCCCAGAAAGAATATATTGCATCCGTTAAAACCAACAAGAAATTCCCTGTACTTAAAGGAAGTATTCTACAGGCATCAAACACTTCAGCGGTTAAACCTGTAAATGAAATATTACATGCTGATGATTTACTTATAATGGACAGATTCACTGAAGCAAGAGAATCCTACTTAAAGATTCTTCAACAGGACCAGCTTAATACTGATGCTGTATCAAATCTTGCAGAAATGTATTATACTTTGTGGATATTTGGCAATTTCGATACAAGGAACTATTTTACTGATTCAACATACTTTGACAATTTGCCGCCAAATAAGTTAAAAATTCCGCTAATCAAGTTCAGGCTGGTAGCAGAACCTGAAATGACTGACACACTTGAAGATGGATTTAATAAAATTGCAAATAATAAATCAGAAAACCTTTCAGATAAATTTGATTCTGCAAGGGCACTGTTTATCCTTGGAAACTATATAGGTGCAAAGCTTAAGCTGCAGGAAATTACAACAACTGATCTTACTGATTATAATAAATTAAAAATGGCAAAAGCTCTATATTTTGACCAGAATTATATCGAAGCAGATAATCTTTTAAAGACAATAAAGCTTCCTGAATATGAAAACTATGTAAAAACAATGCAGGATAGAATACAGGTCAGAAAAAAACAGGCAGAAGAAATCTTTAACAGAGGCATGGAATTTTATAAAAATAAAAAGTATGATATTGCAGTTGTAAATTTCGAAAATGAAATAAAAACCTTTCCCACTGATAAACAAGCTCATTTATATTATGCATATGCACTACAGAAACAGGGAAAGACAGATAAAGCTGTTAACGAACTTAATCTCTATATGAATCTGGAACTAATGTACCCGTCTGTAAAGCCTGAATTAACACCAAATGATATACAAAAACTGATAAAAACCTGGCAAATACCGGTAAAAAAATAATTTTAAGAAACAGCCTGTTTTAAGAATTATTAAAAAGGATTCGTTTTGTCTTATATCCTGTTTTGATGGTGAAATTATCAATTTTATAAATTTATTCACTACATATAAAGGCAAAATAAATTTTTACCGTTTTTTAAATTAATATACCATTTCAAAAAAATGTCAATTAATGAAAAACTATTGTTTACCCGTATTAAGTACTGATATATGAGAAAGAGAGAAAGAGAATATGACCGGAATTAATTACATAGACAGGGTTAACAATATACAAATAAAAAAACGCAATAAATCAAACAAGTCCGTACAACAGTATAAAAATACAAATATAAACGAATATAAATTATCTTCTAATATAAATATTCCTTATTATAAGACAGGAATTTCCTTTAAGGCTTTGCCTTATAACAAAGAACTGCCTTCAAAGATAAATAACATATTAACAAATGCTGGAAAAGGTACATTCCCTGAAAATTTTAAGATTAATACATATTCACAAACAATCAACATCTTGAAAAATTATGCAAAAGATTTATTAAGTGCCGCAAGTCTTGAAGATCTGGAAACTAACCTAAAAAATACTGTCAATGGTTGCGGTAAAGATGAATGGAAATTAGATAAGCCCAAATTTGCAGTCAAACTTCTGGGGGAATTGGAAAATTCAGAGAAACCTTTACTTGATATTTTTGAAAATCCTGAAATAAACGAGAATATAAGAGTTAATGCCATAGATACATATCTGGAAAAACATTATAAAATTGATGATAGTTTAAAAGATGCTGCTATAAAAGGATTACAGAGTAATAGTGACATTATAACAGAAAAATCAGCAGATATTTTAGGTTCGAACTTTAATGAAAAAGAGGAAGTTTTGGATGCGTTTATAAATATAATTGAAGGTAAAAATTATAATGGAAAAAGAATAATTATTCCTGCCTTAGGTAAATATTTTAACACCAGTGAAAAAGCCTGTGATGCATTAATTAAAGGGTTAAAAAATGAAAATTATTTTCTCACTTTAAATAATATTATTGGTACTTTAGGATGGGATTTCCCGAATGAAAAAACAGAAAACGCATTAATTGATGTAATTAAAAATAAGGAAATCCTTGATTATGTAAATGGCAAAGAAGTAAAAAACCATGCGATTGCTGTTTTAAGCAATAAATTTAACAGCAGGACATCAATGGATGCGTTATTTAACGTGATTAAAACAGATAATAATAGTTATACAAGGTATGTGGCAATAGATAATTTGGCAGAAAGGTTGCCTGATAAAGATACTGCTGATGTAATAAAAATGAGTGAAGAGAATGCAGGAAAATTTGAAGATATATTGATTGATGTTCTTACAAAGGACAAAACTATTGATCGTGAAATATTTGAAAAAATAGTATCTGTATTAGGCGACTTTAACAATAAAAAAGCTATGAATACATTATTAGGTGTGCTTAAAAATATTCATAATTACGAGCATTTAGAAATTCAACAGGATAGAGGTTTATATATTAGAGGATGTGTTAGAGACGAACGTATTCCCAGCTTGAAAGAATATGTAATGCATATTCTTTCAAGCTGGGAATAGATTTTGGGAATAAAGCAGAAGTAAAGCAAGTTTTAGGGGAAATTGCAGAAAATGCAATGAATAAGCCACTTTCTAAAGAAAAGGCATGGGACCTTAAATTTTCTGAAAATTAATCATATTAGCCAAAAATAAATAAACATACTATTAAACAGGTATTATCAATCTTTTCTACAATATCACAATTGCTAGCAGTTTTATCGTTTATTGTAATATTTTTCATAATAAATTAGTGTATCAATTCTTTATTAATTTAGTTAATTTATCTAATTTAATATCTATTTTTCAACATTAAAATATTAAGTTCGATTTTTAGTAAGGGAGGTCAGATAGAAAGATGAGAATTTTAGCTGTTTTTAGTGTAATTGGTTTGCTTGCTCAAATTGGTATAGCTCAGGCAGCAGATAATACGATGTGTAATCCGCAGCCATGCCCTTCGGGTGGAGCTGCAGCCGTGTGCCCTGAAAAACCATGTTGTCCTACCGGTGCAGCATCATCAATTCCAGCAGTGCCTCTGGATAAATATTTACGAGATAACTGTTTCAAGCCTGATAATATAGAACAGGTTGTTCCTGTACCCTCTGCAAAATCCGTACAGACAGGTGGGGCTGCATCAATTTCAGCCGTTAGATTAAAAGATTATCAAAAGGATAACTGTTTTAATGCAGATAAAATAAAACAGTATGTACCTGTTCCAACAGCACAAACCTGTCCAACTGGCGGTGCTGCGCCAACCAAACCTATAATTATGCAGCCAATAATTACACCAAGTCCAAAAATTGATATACAAATGCCAAAAGGTACTACTGGTGGAGCTGCACCCACAAATAAAACAATAAAAGGCATGTGGTAATAATATATATCTGCAAATCAATTTTTATTAGAACTTGTATGGTTGAAAAAAATAAGAGCCTATTTGGTTAAAAAATGTAAAAAATAATTATAACCAATAAAAAGCTTATGCCAAACTCGTTCTAGAAGTCAGTTATAATCAGTAAAAGGTTCGTGCAGAGGTCTTTCCTGATTTCAACCGGAAAAATTTCCGGTTGAAACTCTTTTTATGTTTAAATTTAACATCCGGGAGAAAGTGTTTACAAATAGGAAATTGGCGCTATTTAATTATCCATAAGCACAGAAAGATTGTTATTTAAAAATAACAATCTTTCACTCTTGACATTCCTGAAATAGTTCATGATATAATTTCTTTGAGTAAGTATCTATGATGATACTTGTAAAAATTTCCAAAAGGGAAATTATAGATAGGCAAATAGATAAGTTTTTGAAGTAAGCTGTTATAAGTTACCGTTATCTCGGTCTCATTCAAAACTATCGCTAAGTAAAAGGAGGCCAGTATAATGGCATACGAAGACATTATTTTACAATGTACAGATTGTGGTTGTGATTTTGAGTTTACCGCAAATGAACAGGAATTTTATGCATCAAAAGGTTTAACAAACCAGCCTAAAAGATGTAAACCTTGCCGTAACGCAAAAAAAGGTCAGGGTAGAGGCGGATATCAGAGAAAAATGTATGATGCAATCTGTTCTGAATGCGGATGCGCTGCTCAGGTACCTTTCCAACCATCAGGTGACAGACCTGTACTTTGTAAAAACTGCTACTCAAAATCTTATTAATTTTAAGATATGATTGAATTTCAAAGAGAGTCCTTGGGACTCTCTTTGAGTATATAAATATGCTAAAATCTTTTAATAAGTTCGGAATAAAAAATTTTTTAGTTAAAATGGAGTTAAGATGTTAAATAACGTTAAAAGGCACAAACAACAAGTAGTACTAGGGTTTTTGTTTCTTATATATCTTATATTAGGTTGGTATTATCCAATATTTGGACTTTGTATTCCGGCATGCATGCTGTTTGGTATGGGAATTGCTTTTTCTAAGGGCAGAAAATGGTGTAATACACTTTGTCCAAGAGGATGTTTTTATGACTCCATCTTAAAATTCGTAAGCTTTAAAAGAAAAATCCCTGATGTACTTAAAAGAATGACGTTAAGATTTGCAATATTATCTTTTTTGATAACAATAATGACTTTGCAAACAATAAAGCACTGGCCTAATTTAGCTGAAATCGGGAAAGTGTTTATGTCAATCATGTTAATAACAACATTTATCGGAATTATTCTTGGTATTATAATTCATCAAAGAAGCTGGTGCTACCTTTGTCCAATTGGTACACTGACAAATATTATTGGAAGAAATAAGTATCCATTGAATTTTAATGCTGAAAATTGTGTTAATTGTGAACTATGCAACGAGGCATGTCCTATGCAAATAAAACCTAATATTTCATTAAGTGATGATTGCATAAAATGTGGCAGTTGTGTAAATATTTGCACTAAAAAAGCGCTAAAATTCTAGTGCATTGTTAAGTTAATTTGATAGGATATAACAATGAAAAAAGATAAATTTTCAATCGAAAATAAAGGTGAGCGAGCAGCACGTAGTGCTGCGGAGCGAACCAAAAAACCTTATTCCCCTCTTCCCTTGAGGGAAGAGGGGCAGGGGTGATAGGTGTCAGCCAATATTTAAAGTATTATAACTTTAACCCATAAAATTAATTTAACAGAGCACTAGTTTCTTTTTCCCAGGTTGTAAACTTTATTCTATTTACAAAATATTTTTGTAGGCAAAATTATCAAATATCAAGAATTATACAAATTGTGTTCTCGCTAATTCATGATTTAATCAGTTAATATATATTTAAAATCAACAGGCAGTTTAAGGGAGTACTCAAAAAAACAGTTTATGGATCGTCAACTTAGAATAAAAATTGTTGTAACTTTTATCTTATTCATTATTGTTTGCTATGATTTTACGGCTTTTCCGGATATTTTAAAATCATATAAGGATAAATCTCACGTTATTGCGACTAAAACTTTTTTTAAAAGTATGTCTGATTAAAAAAAAGACATAATTAACCAGAAAAAAATCGGTTATATTTCAGAAAAAGAACCTGCTGATATGTTTAAAGATGAGAGTATGGCGGCAGAATTTATTCTGATTGAATATAATCTTATCCCGAATTATGTTTACAACAGTTACGAATATCCTCTAGTCATTGGCAATTTTCATAATAACTTACCCAATCAGGCCTTTTTATCAAAGAGAGGATTAACAGTAGTTAAAAAATATAATAACGGTTTACTTTTATTAAGAAACAAAACTAAATATGCTAATTTAATCCACAAACAGACAAAAAACAAAATGGATAATATGGTTTTATAGTTTTTCCGGGGAATTTTTATGCTGCAATTCTTATCATCATTATTAATATCGATATTAACAGGATTTTTTACCGTAACTATATTTTGGAGAAGCAGGAGCATATTTGAGCAGTTTACTATTAAAATCTGTTTATCAACGGCTATAGGACTTGGAATTTCTTCATGTATATATTTTATAACCTTGCTATTCTTTGGTAATTCAGTAAGGGCAATGTTTACATTTGAAGTACTTACCTTCATACCGGTTACTTTAACTGCATTATTTTTAACAAAAGATAAAAGCTGTACTCCAGAAGGTTTCTGCTCGGATAATAAACATTCAAGCAAGCTTTTATCCTGGGGGTATTTGTTAGCGTTTGTATATTCTTTTTTTAGTTTTTTATCAGTAATTGCAAAATACAGATTTGGCAACTGGGATGCATGGCTGATCTGGAATTTGCATGCCAAGTTTTTATTTATTTGCGGCAATAACTGGAAAGATTATTTTCACAGCAATCTTAACTGGACTCATCCTGATTACCCCTTGCTCCTTCCAGGACTTATAGCAAGAGGCTGGCATTATATTGGATTTGAAACATTTTTTGTACCAATTGTAATTGCGCTCATTTTTACTTTTTGTACAGGAATTCTATTATATTCATCATTATCAAACCTTAAGAGTAAGAACCATGGATATCTCGCCGGAATAATCCTATTAAGTACCCCTTTTTTCATAAAAACAGGAACTACATTATGTGCTGATACACTAATTTCATTCTTTCTTCTGGCAACACTTATTCTTTTCTTTTTATACAGCAGGGCATCAAACGGTAATTACGGCTTAATTGTACTTGCCGGCATTACGTCAAGTCTTGGGGCATGGTGTAAAAATGAAGGATTATTAATGATTTTAATAATCCTAATAGCAAGATCAATTATAGTGATTCCAGCAGAAGGGTGGAAAACATATAAAAAAGAGGCTTTATATTTTATAACAGGTTTATTACCTGTCCTTACGATGATTATTTATTTTAAAATGCAGCTTGCACCTGTAAATGATCTGTTTATTGGACAAAATTTGCATTCAATTGTGCTAAAGTTAACTGATCCTTCCAGATATGGTTTAATTCTTTCGTACTATGTCAAATTAGGATGGCTGTTTACCAAGAGTATTATTAATCCTTTTACTGTCTTGTTATTTATGATTCTGGCAGGTATTAATGTTGAAAAAAGAGACAAAATAAATACAAATGCTTCTATACTTGCTATAGTATTTATGCTGGGTGCTTATTTTACGATGTATCTGGTAACTCCGCATGATCTGAACTGGCATCTGAATTCATCATTGAATCGTTTATTTATGCAGCTCTGGCCATCATTCATTTTTACTTGCTTTATGATGATATAAGGACAGCGGAAAAAATTCTTCGGCGGCTAGAAGCGGGAGTGACGTGCCGAAATGGCGGCGTTGATCCGGCATTAGAGGTCTAACTCGTTCTTGTACGGCTAAGGATTTTTGCAGGCCGAGAATTAATACAAAAGTCTTCTTCAGCTTTTCCAGAAATTTTATTTAAACTCCTTTACAAAAGTAATATCTTTGCCAAATATTGAGTTTATACTTAAAATAGATAAAAATAATTTTATACTGGTAAACAATTGTTTTCATTAATTGACGTTTTCTTAAAACGAATACTGACAAAGTTAAATCTAAATGTCATTTTACGAAAACTTTTTTGAAATGATATAACTCAATAAGCTGGAGGTTAATAAAATATGAAAAATATCAGGGAAATTGCAGCATATTCTTTAGTAACAGTAATGTTAACAGGTAGTGCCGCATTTAGCAGTTCTTTAAATAATAATCAGTTACAGGATAAAGCTGTTAAAATTGCTTATTCAGCAGTAAATCCATATAAAGCAGATATTCGTACGCAGAGAATACCGGAAGGAACTGTTGTTAAAATCAGAATGGAAACTCCTATAAATACAAACAACTCACTAAAAGGAGACCCATTTTTTGCAACAATAGGTGAAGATGTAAAAGTTAATGATAAAGTTCTACTTCCATCAGGTACAATAGTAAGAGGCAGTGTTGCCGAAGTTAAAAAACGTTCATTCCTGAGCAGAGGCGGAACTATAACCCTGTATTTCGATCATATTGTTACCCCTGTGGGCAGACAGGTACCAGTGTTTTCCAGAATTACCAACTGCACTAACCTGTCATCTAAAGGAGACCTTTCCGCAGGAGGCGGTTACCTCAATGCAGTTGCTAACAATCTTGATACAGGAGTTGATATTTTTACAAAAACCACGGTATACGGTGTTAAAGGGAAATTTAAACAGGATACAGGTATCCCTGTAGTACTTACAGCACCTATATGTTTTGCCGGAGGACTCATAGCCGGTCCGACTGTTTTCTTAGGCAAGTCAGTTTATGCAATAGTTAAAAAAGGCAATAATGTAATTATTAACCCTGGTGATAGAATGGAAGTTACACTTCTTCAATCATTGGATATTCCTCAAAACTAGGTAAGGAAACAAATTTTGAATGCAGAAATTTTATGCATAGGTTCAGAATTACTTTTAGGAGAAATAGTCAATACAAATGCTTCTTTTATCTCCAAAAAACTGATGGAACTAGGCATTAACTGTTTTTACCAGACTGCTGTCGGCGATAACCCTGAACGAATTCATAATGTCCTTGAAGCAGCTTTAAACAGGTCTGATATTATCCTTGTTACAGGCGGTTTGGGACCGACTGATGACGATATAACAGTTAAATCAATTGCAGATTATTTTAATGAAGAACTTGTTCTGGATAAAGATTCTTTAAATAACATAAAAAACTTCTTTTCTGCAATAAATAAGGAAATGCCTCCCATAAACGAAAAACAGGCATACAGGCCAAAAGGCTCTGTTGTTATACCAAACCCGATTGGCACAGCTCCAGGATTTATCCGGGAAATTGACGATAAAGAGTCTAAAACAAAGAAAGTTATTCTAACCTTTCCGGGTGTGCCAAAAGAACTGTATGCTATGTGGGAAGAAACTGCCGAAAAGTACCTGAAAAAATATTCTACAGGAATAATTTTAACAAGATCGATTAAGTACGCAGACATTCCCGAAGCTGTGCTGGCTGAAAAAGTTAAGGATTTAATGAAAAAACAAAATCCGACAGTTGCTCCTCTGGCAGGAACAGGGGAAGTTCGCTTAAGAATTGCTGCAAAGGCAAAAAATATTACAGAAGCTAATAAACTTATTGATAAAACAGAAAAAGAAATTCTTTCCAGAACAAAGGAATATTTTTACGGTTACGACAATGAAACACTGGAACAAATAGTTGGAGAACTGCTCATAGAAAAAGATTTAACTGTTGCAATAGCGGAATCCTGTACAGGAGGGCTTGTAAGTTCAAGACTGACTGATATTTCAGGAAGTTCTGCCTATATAAAAATGAATTATGTTACTTATGCCAACGAGGCTAAAATTAAATTTCTTGGAATAAATGAAAACATAATAAAAAACTATGGTGTAGTCAGTGAAAGAACCGCAATAAATATGGCAATAGGGGCACGATCATTTTCAAGCTGCGATATAGGAATAGGAATCACAGGAATTGCCGGCCCAACAGGTGGGACAGAAGAAAAACCGGTCGGACTTGTCTACATAGGCTTGTGCGATAAATACAGAATGGAAGTACATGAAGTAAGAATCCCGGGTCACTTGCCAAGAACAGCTATAAAATACCGCGCAAGCCAGTATGCTTTGAATTACTTGAGATTGTTTATTTGTTGAAAAACTTTTAATTCAGATATAAGGTATCAGGACTACCATCACAATTATGAGGTGTTATGCGTGCTTCAAGCATAGAAAAATCAAAAACATCTTTACTAAATATATTAGGTCCTTTAGGTCCATTAACATCTACAGCAACCACATCATAAGAAACTGTACCTGTCCCATAAACCAGCCAGTACATGCCATCAGCAGTAACATATGCATATGTTGCATTCTGCCTTTCTTTACTAAATCCGCTACAACCGCCGGAACCATAAGAACCATTCGGATATGGAACACCATTAGGAGTCCAGCAATTGCCAAATGTATTACCATGGCAACTTTTGATTATATTCATATGTGGAATCATAGCCTGCCATTTTGGAGATAATCCTGCATAACCGGAATATGTATATGGTGGAAAAGAAGTACCATTATCAATTATAGCTAATTTATACGCTCGAGATGCAACTCCAAAAGCTTTTTTCCATGATGTTTTTATTTCAGCCTGCTGTGTATCATGGATAAGTGCAGGAATGGCTATTGATGCAACTATACCAATTACCAGAAGAGTTATCAAAACCTCTGCCAGCGTAAAACCTATAGCAACATGTCTTGGCAATTTAGAATAATACCATCTATGTTTTGATTTAGTTCCTATATTATTTCTTAATGCATAAAATACAAGTAAAATTTGCAACTTTATCATACATTGCTCAATCTAAAAAACTCTATTTAATTATTATAAATGTTTTTTAGAAAATTAACAGAAATTTCTTAAGACTTATACCAAGTTGCAATTAATGAAGTAAAATAGCCAAAAGTCTGAAATTGGTATGTGCGGAGCGGGAGTGCAGCGAGCCACAGCGGAAGCGATGAGCTTTCGATTTGGCTCTCGTAACTCATTCATGTGCGGAGCAGAAGCGTTAAAAAAGTGAAACGGTCAGTTTTACTTTTTTAAAAGCTCGTTCGTATTACTTTTTTGCAATAACCACTCTGTCAATGCTGTTAAAATCCTTAATTATTTTAATACCAACAAAACCAGCTTTATTTAATAATTCTGTAATGTATGGAGCCTGAAAAATTCCTATTTCTACCAGAAAATATCCGTTTTTATTTAGTTTATGTTCTGTTTGTTCTATGAGTTTTTCATAAAAAGATATACCTTTTTCATCATCAGCAAACAAAGCCAGATGTGGTTCATGCCCTGAAATCTCAAATTGCAGGGTTTCTCTATCCTTTAAAGGGATATATGGAGGGTTTGAAACTATAAAATCAAAATTTTTATTTATACCCGCCAGAATATCTGACTGCATAAATTCAACTTTATCTGCCACATCAAGTTTATCAGCATTAAATTTTGCCACATTAAGGGCTTTTTCGGAAATATCTGACGCAATGATTTTACAACCGGTTTTTTTTGCCAGCATGCAGGCAACACATCCTGATCCTGTGCCTATATCTATTATAGATAAATCATTTTTTATGCTGTTTTTAATTAGCTTTACTGATTCTTCAACAAGTATTTCTGTTTCAGGTCTTGGAATAAGAACGTTTTTATCAACATAAAATTCTTCCCCCATAAAAATTGCTTTATTAACAAGATACTGGACAGGAATTCTTTTGTTTATCCTTTCCTGAACCAGTCCGTTGAATTTGTTTAACAGGATTTCCTGAACAGTTTTATCGGGATTTATCAGCAGGTCTTTTTTTGTAATTTTAAAAACATGTTCAACTAAAATATCAGCCTCTATTGAAGCCTCATTTTTTGTAATGCCGCTTTTTGTAAGGTCTGTAACTGCGTTTTGCCTAATATCTGTAATTGTAATACTGGCCATAAGGTTGCTGCATTCCTTGATAATTATGATCTGCAACTATCTTATCTTTTACCATAACCCCTAGTTTTAATGCAACAGGTGTTAAAAGAGCAGTTGCAGCATAAGTTCCAAAAGCCCATTTCATGCGTTTTTCGTATTTTTTCAGCATTTCAGGTGTAACCTCCTTGCCCTCGTCCATAAATTTCTTGAGATATTTCCTGCCGTTTAAAGAAGCGCTGGCTTCTGTAATAAGTGTCGGAACAAAACTCAGGAACGATAATGTGCCAATATGCTTATCGAACCAGTCAACAGTTGAGTTTTTATTTTCTGAATTCTTATGATAAAAAACTATTGGAGTTATAATACCCATTAAAGCCAGTGCTTTAAATTTTGTATGAAATAATAACTTGCCTAAAGATGACTTATTCCAGTCTATGGCATGTCCTGTTTCATGCAGCAGTACAGAAGGTCTGCTGATATGAACTTCTGCTCTGTTTTTAAGCGGTTTATAGTGGTCACTGAACATATATTTTAATGATTCAACAGTTGTATGCTCCGGTTCCGGTGTTTTTATAAATTCATAATTAAATTTTTCAGAATTCTTGCTGAAATTATTTTTTTCATCTTCAACCATTGTTTTTACAATTTTTTCAACTGTTTCTTTAGGAATATTATCTTTAGTATTAAAAAGTTTCAAACTAAAAAATTGAACAACAGGAGCCAGTATAGCTGCTGAAATAGCGGTAGATACAGCAGTGCCGACTTCTTTTCCTACAACTATTCTGTCATCACTATTTGTGTAATAATAACCATTACCAAATGAAACAGGTTTACGAACTGTTCTTTGTGGGGTTATAGGCTGTGAACTTTGAAATTTTACTTCCATAGAGAAAACTCCAATAATTGCTAAGTTATTAAAAACATGAAAGTAAAAAAAGTTGCTAATTTTTAAACTTTTTAGTAAAAAATTTTAAAATAATTTTGTCAATATTAGCTCTTGAAAAGGCGAAAAGTAGCGACAGCGGCGAAGAATGTGGCAGCATGAGTGCAAGCGAGCCATAGTAGAAGCGATGAGATTTTGGTTTGGCTCGCATAACTCGTTCATGCCTGCGGCAGTGCCTTTCACGGGATTGCACAAATGCTGCTTTTTTGAAGTTATGTAACGGTCTTAATTTGGAGATCTCAAATATTAATTTCACAAATATAGAAAGCAGTTAGATTATCTCTAACTGCTTTCTATATATATTTTAATCTTAATTTCTGTTGATTAATTCTCTAACTTCTCTTGCTTTAGCAATTACATCCTGATCATTTTCAGAATTAATTGTTTCATCAAGAATTTTGAAAGCTTCTGATTTGTCAGATAAACTCATTAAACTGTTTATTGCAGAAGTAGCAACACCTGCACTGAGGTCATGAATGCCTTTACCTTTGTAAACCAGTACTACTCTAAGAGAATCGTTTGTATTTCTGTTGATCAAAGCTTTTGCAGTCATTTCCCTTACTGAATCATCGCTGCTGTTTGTACCAATTTCTTCTAACACACCTACTGCCGCATTGTCTGAGTGTTTGCCAAGCGCTTCAATAATTTTAGACATTTCGCTAATAGTTTTGCTTCTATTCATCTGTTCACCTCTTTATAAACTTATACAGCCTGCTTTTTTGCTGCCGAATTTTGAGTTAGCATGTTATTATACGCAACAAAGTCATCTTTTAATTTACTTAAAGATTGGAAACTCCTTGGATTTCTTATAGTGTTAAAATACCCAATAATCTTTTTAGTCACATCTGTTTTCATTATTTCTTCTAAATGTTTAGTTGTGGCTATTATGCCTGATGTAGCAGCTTTAAATTTTGCAAATGTACCTTGTATATTTTTAACTTTATTGGCTACAGCTGCACAAAAGGCTATATTAGCATTTTTAATCTTGCTGCCAATTGGAGCTTTTTCTTTTTCCTGAGAGGATTCAAAAACATCGCTGGATAATACTTTACCTTTAAAAGTCATTCCAAATGGATTTGAAGAATTTGAAATAACAGAATCTTTTGCATTTGATCTTTTAAATACTTTTAATTCCATGGGTTTTGATTTTTGATCAACAGAACTGAAAGAAATTTTGTTCATTAAATTTTTACCTCTAATAGTAATTGATTGTTAATACTCCTGCATTCATGGAATTAAAATTAACATATAGATATTAAATTAGAATCATCCATATAATGTAGGATTCTAATTAGAATTTAAACAATCATTCTAAAATACAACTATACTATAAAAAATTGGTTATCACTTTTATTAAAAAAACAAAAATTTTTTATGTGAATATTTTTATTCAATCTTTTAGCAATGGGATAACATTTCCAGTATTAATTCGATTCAACAAATATAAAGATGAAATAGTAAGCCTGGTTAGGTAATAATATACAAATTTTAAGCAGAAGAATAATTTAATTCAGGAAACGATTGTGGTTTTCTATGTATGTATAACGAGTGGACGGTAGATTTGATGACTTCGATTAACACAGCAAGGGATCTTGAAATTAAAACAAGTATCCAGAAATTAATTAAAGAATGGTATGAATTAAAGCTTGATAAGATAAATTTTCCTTTTATTTATGGGCATACAGTCATTCCTGCCTTTAATAAAGCTTTTGATGAAGAAGAATTGATGATGCTTTCAGAAGCCTGTCTGGATTTTACACTCTGTGAAGGCCGGTTTGTAAAACAATTTGAGTCCAGGCTTGCAAACTTTTTTAACGCTGAATGCGTAATCTCAACAATATCCGAACAAATGGCTTTTCAAACAACTTTTCAATTATTAAATTCATATAACTTTAAAAAAACATGCCAGCCTGAAATCATAACTACACCTTTTGCACCTCATTATATTATGGAACAGGGGGATTTTACTCCGATAATTATAGATATTGAGCCGGATACGTATAACATGGATACAGATTTATTACAGCATGCAATAAATCAAAGAACAAAAGCCATATTTATCCATCATACTGCGGGAAATCCCGTAAATATCCAGAAAGTATCGGAAATCGCAAAAAATAATAATCTTTTGTTAATTGAATCCTGTTTTGATTCAATTGGTTCAAAGTTCAAAAATCAACATGTCGGAACAATGTCCGATATTGCAGTTTTTGGTTTTGGATTGAATCAGCAGTTTACGACCGGAGAAGGCGGAGCTTTATTTTTAAATAATGAAAATTTAAGAAAAATGCCTGTATCCAATATTAAAATGACAGAAATGCAAGCCTCAATAGGTTTAGCACAGTTAAGAAAGCTGCCTTATTTTATAGAAGCACGAAAAAGGAATTTTAATATACTATTCGATGGTTTAAGATCATTCCAAAATGTTCTGTGCTTCCCTGAAAAAATAGATGATTCCGACCCATGCTGGGCATATTTTCCTGTTGTAATCAAAGAAAATGCAGCATTTAAAAAAGATGATCTTGTAGAGTATTTAAAAAATTACAATATCCTGACAGAACCTATTATTGAAATGCCTGAAACAGAATTAAACTGGGGAACAAAAAATAATACTTTTGGCTATATAAGCAAAAACAGCTTTAAACTCGGCATTTATCCATCAATCAGCGATGAGGCACTTAAATTTATTATAAGTAAAATAACTGAATTTATTATAAATAATAATTAATCCATAGCTACCCACAGAATTGACCTTATCGGACGGGCAAGACAAATGGTGATAAAACTTATTATAAGGTCATATGGCAGTTGTATTCCACTTTTAGCCCATATCCAGCCTAATATGACATAAATTGAATTATGCTGAAGCAATAATAAAGAGGACATATATATAATTCCGAATATATGAATAGCAAACACACCGACAAAAGTTGCCTTAATCAGGGATAAGCTTGTTATTTTACTTGAAAGAATGCAACCAACAAGATATACACCGGCAAAATATCCAATAATATAACCAAACCCAGGCTCCATATAGTATCCTAGCCCGCCGCCGGAAGCAAAGAGAGGACAACCTAACAATCCTGCCACAAAATAAATTATAACTGCCAATAGTCCGAGTCCAGGTCCAAGCAATGCGCTGGCAAATAATACAGCAGGAATTTGAGGTATATAATAATACTTGTTTAAAAATGTGTTAATAAAGAAATTGTTAGAAATGTAATCTGTAGGATGAATATATGCCTCCTGTGGCATAACAAGGCATCTAAGCTCCAGTTGGGTAAATGTGGCAATTATAATAAGAATTGTACATAAGATTATTACCAGAAGAGAACCCAGATTGAGATCAGGGAAATTATCAATAAACCTGAAATATCTTACATTTTTTAGAAGTCTTTTTAACATTGCCTTTCTCTACCCCAAAAGTTTAATAATATTATGATATCAAACTAACTGTATTTAGAGAATTTAAATCATTTTGTAATTCTTTAAATTTATTTTTGAATTTATCATTCCAGATATTTTCTGTCCACATAATTATGGCATCTTCATTATTGTCCTGATAGTATTTTTTCCTTACTCCAAGGCTTTGAAACCCATATTTTTTGTATAAATTCTGGGCAGGAATATTACCGGCCCTGACTTCCAACGTAAACCATTTTGACTTTTTTTCATAACCAACAGAAATCATGTGATGCAAAATAATCTCACCTATTCTGTTACCCCTGTACTTGGGGTTAACTGCAATTGTAGTTATATGTGATTCATCAAATATAAGCCAGAAACCACCATAACCTATAACATTACCGCTTTCTTTCTCAATAGCAGTAAAATAATTACCTAATTCATTATTTATTTCAGAATAAAATGAATCCTTTGACCAGTGATGGCTGCCAAAGGAAACCTCTTCGATTGCCATTATCTGATCTACGTCCTGTTTTTCCATTTTTCTGATTTTAATTTGCAACAATTTAAATCCTGTCTTTCAACTATTTATTTTTAATTCTAATAATAATTATATTCTAAAAAGCTTACTATATAAAAGAAGTTTAATTATTCTTAATAAGAACTTAACAATTGATTTTTACTATACTGAATGACCGAAATATTGTCCTCGCTGCCAGCAAAAACCTTATTTAATTTAATTCTAATCGTTATCATTCGGACCGGGAACGTAAATTGGCAATTCTGCCTTGATACAGGATTCTCTGTCTATATAAATAATTTCAATGAAATTTTTACCTGTATTGCGAACAAATAATTCAGGAAATCCTGTATACTTGCCGGTTGTTGTTACAGCCGGCAAATCAATAATATTTTTTCCACTTTGTTTTATTCTTAAAAAATAACCTTCATCTTTTATCATTTTTTCAACAAGATAAAAACCATTCGGAAGAACTATATTATACCGGTGAACACTTACAGGAAGCCTTAAAAGTAATCCTGAAGAAGGAAGTATTGTGGGTTCCTTCTGAACAGGAGGCTGTGGTACGGGCATATCCTGTTCTTTTTTATTTTTTTTCTTCTTTTTCTCTTTTTTTACTTTTGGTTTCTTCTGATAACTTTGAATTGTTTCCATTGCTTTATTAAATTCCTGCGGAGTAACGGGCTTTTCTATCTGATTTTTTGTATAACTATCCATAATTGAGTCCCATTCCTGCGCAAGACAGCAATTTACAGAAATTAATACAAATAACAAAGCTATTAACAGAGAATTATTTTTCATAATACTTTCTCTTTTCCCTCACATTTTCAGCATAAGGATTTATTCGGATCAAGTCAACATTAAAAAGTTCGAAATTCCGAAAAACTATACTGGAACGAGTTTATATTTTGGAGATCCTTCGAGAACAAGCTTTTTAAAAAGAAAACTCACCGTTTCCGTTTTTATTAACACACGCTTCGCATACTACATCCGATTTTACTTTAAAATCTGAAATTTATTTTAGGAGTGGCATAAAAATCTGGTATTATTCTTGAAAATAACATATAATTTCCCTGTAGGGTTAACAATTAAAAAAGCTTTTCTTTTGGAAAGAATCTTCAACATATGTATGAATTTTTATATTTACTAATTGTTTTAAGTATAACAGGATATATAATTTTGTACCTTTCAAAACTGATAGTTGAAAATGTTAATTATGTATCAAATTCTGAATCAGAAGATAAAGGAAAAGATGATAAGGATGATATTACTGAAAATTCAAATGAAGCAGATTATTTAGCATACAATGGAGATGTAGACAGTACAATAAAAGTTTATGAAACTTCCATCAGAAAAAACCCAAAAGATTTAGTGGCAAGATTTATGCTTGGATGCTTATATATTCAAGTAAAAAGATATTCTATGGCTATAGATCAATTCAATTTTATAGTCAAAGTAAATCCAAACCATATAGAATGCAGGGAAAAACTTGCAGAATGTTACTATCTCCTGAACAATCTCAGAAAAGCGTTAGAAGAATATAATTATGTCCATGTACTGAATCCGGATAATTTAGATGTACTTTACAAAATCGCAAAATTATATCAGGATCTTGGAAATATTGAACCTGCAATAAAACAGTATCAAAAATTAATTGAATATTACGATAAAGACACTGAATTAAGAAAAACTTTAGCAGGATTATATTTTACCCAAAAAGACTATTTTAACGGAATATCTGAATTACAGGCAGTTATTTCTATTGATAATGATGACATAAAAACTCATAAATTGCTTGCATCTGTATACTGCAAGGTTAAACAACATGAGAACGCCATTGAAGAGTATAAATATATTTTAACAGTTGAAAGCAATAATATTGAGATTATGCAGTCTCTCGCTGAAATATATGTTGAAACCGGTGAATTTGAAGAAGCTATTGACCTTTACGTTGAAATTGCTGAAATCGGGGCTCCTGATTTAGAAAGACTCGAAAACAGGCTGGCAGAAATATTGATTATGTCCAGCAAATACGATGAATCAATAAGTATATGCAAAAATATTTTAGCGGGTAATCCTGGGCTTGATTATCCCAAAATTACTCTGGCATACGCATATGAACGGAAATTAATGTTTCTTGAAGCAATTGATATTTATAAAGAATTAATAGCAGAAACAACTTCTGAAGAAAAAGAAGAAAAATATAAAGAAAATATCAGTATTCTTATTTGTAACTGGGGAGTAATGCTTTATAATCAGGGGGCTTATCAGGAAGCTCTTGATAAATTCATACTGGCAATGCATTATGATGAGGGAAATCCGGATATATATTTTAATCTTGGCAAAACAAATCAGGCTGTCAAAAACTATACCTATGCAATATCTCATTATAAACGGGCAATTGAGCTGTCACCTGAAGATAGCGAATTTATTTTAAATCTTGGGTATCTTTATGATGAAATGGGTGAAGGTGAAAATGCCATCAGGTATTATATGGAGTCCATACAAGTAAATCCGTCAAACTATAAAGCATATAATGCACTTGGAATTGTCTACGGTTCAAATAATCAACTTGTTGAATCAATTGATAAATTTAAAAAAGCCATAGAAATTAACCCTGCTTATACTGATGCACATTATAATTTAGCTGTGGCACTTGAACTGTCAAATGATATTGAAACTGCCAAAACAGAATATAACAGGGTTTTACAATTAAAGCCTGACCATAAGGAAGCCTTATGCAACCTGAATGCTATACTTGAAACAGAAAATATTTAATTGTAAATAATGCTAAATCTGGCTTAAAAGCTAATTATTCGGTATAATACATATAAAAATTAAGAACAGCGGAAAAAATTCTTCGGCGACGCGAAGGCGGCGCGAAGCGGGAGTGACGAGCCGAAATGGCAGCGTTGAGCCGGCATTAGAGGCTCTAACTCGTTCTTGTACGGCTAAGAATTTTTGTAGGCTGCTTCTTGTTTATCAAGATTTCACAAGTAATAAAAAATGTGTAAGTATTTTTTATTATATCCTTATACAACGGAGAAGTAAGATGCTTTATAGAGAAATTGGCAAAACAGGAGAGAAAGTCTCCATACTTGGATTTGGATGTATGCGTTTGCCGTTAATTGACAGCGACATAGAACATATTGATGAAGAAAAAGCAACAAAAATGATTAAATATGCCATTGATAATGGCGTAAATTATTATGATACAGCTTTCCCTTATCATTCAAACAGGCGAGATAAAGGTGGTATGGGTGAAGTATTTGTTGGAAAAGCATTAAAAGAATATAGAGATAAAATTTATCTGGCAACAAAACTTCCAAGCTGGCTTGTAAAAAGCAGGGATGATATGGACCATTTTCTGGATATGCAGCTTGAAAGACTGCAAACCGGCCATCTGGATTTTTATTTGCTTCACTGTTTAAATGGAAGAGACTGGAATAATCTTAAGAATCTAGATGTATTCAGTTTTCTTGAATCTGTCAAAGCTGATGGCAGGGTAAAACATGTCGGTTTTTCTTTTCATGATGAATATTCCGTGTTTAAAGATATTGTTGATTCCTATAACTGGGAGTTTTGCCAGATACAGTACAATTATATGGACAATGAATATCAGGCAGGAAAGAAGGGATTAGATTATGCAGCACAAAAGGGACTTGGCGTAATTATCATGGAACCTCTTCGCGGCGGAAATCTGGTAAGAGTTGTGCCTCCTGATATACAGCAGATATGGGATAAAGCAGATGTTAAAAAAGCACCTGTCGAGTGGGCTTTACGTTATTTGTGGAATGACTCAAATATCAGTATGGTATTAAGTGGAATGACAGAGATGGAGCATGTTATGGAAAATATTAAGATAGCAAGTAGCAGTCATGCAAATTCTCTAACTGATAAAGAATTGGAAATTTTTAAAGAAGTTAAAGAACTTTATCAAAAAAGGCATCTGGTAAACTGTACAACCTGCAAATACTGCATGCCCTGCCCTCAAGGAGTAAATATTCCCGTTAATTTTGCCCACCTGAATAATCTGGCTATTTACAAAGATATTAAAACCTCAAAGTACCAGTACAATACTTTCGTGGCCAAATCCCAGCACGCATCAAACTGCATAGGATGCGGCAAGTGCGAGAAGGCTTGTCCTCAACATATTTCAATAATAAACACTCTTAAAGAAGTTGCCAAAACACTTGAACAATAGTTGTACAGAACATTATAAATACTAAACAGGAAAAAATTCTGTTTTTATTGTTCCCACTCTTCTCTCGTTCTTGTTGTGACAAATTCTCCATACTCATCACCCAGTTCAATTCCCTTTGTCTGTTCACATCTAAATCCGCCTAATTTGTACGTAGGACTGTTGTATACTATGTCCATAAATGCCCTGCAAACTCCAGTTATCATATATGCAAACCCCTTCTGCGGTTTATAAGTATATTTAACATCAGATTCATAATAATCATAAGCTCTTAAAACCATTCTTTCATACGGTATTAATTCTGTTATTTCAAAGTCGCCCCACCCCCATGACACTGATACTGCAAAAAGCCCACATAATGTTTCTTTGGAATGCCTGTCAGGAAACCCTAATAGAGATTGAAATTCATCTGAATTTATTATCCCGAGTCCTGTATAAAAACCGCAATATGCAGCAGCATTTTCAAACAGTCCTGCTGCATAATCACATAAATTTTCATTTACTTCACTTGAATTGTTTACACCTTTTGAATTGCTTAAAATAGCCCGAAACAATTTTGATGAAAACAGGTTAAAAAAGTTTGTTGGCATTTGTACTACCAAAACATCATAAGCAGGAATCAGACCATCCTGATCAGCTTTTATTTGTATTTTTGAAAAATCTAAAATTAAATTTTCAAAGTAAACAGTCATTTTAGTTCTCCAAGGTTTTTTCCACTGTAAATTTCGATGTTTGTGCTCCACAAACAATGCTCCGGATTTCCTGAATTTTAAATGTTCCCGGTTTGTTACCAGTTATTGCTGAAAAAGCAGCAGCAATAAATCCCTGAGATATATAATTAACAGGTTTGTCCCACAATCCCCACTTTTTAATCCAGCCTTCATCAAGGTGTGAGTGCTTGATTTCAACTTTTCCATGTATATCAATTTCTATAAGTCCAAGTCCGATATATGAAAAATACTGTTCTGAAATTTCTTTCCTGTCTTGCTCAGAAGTTATATGGTGACTTTGAAAATATTTTTCCAATGCGATATAAAAGGCTTCTTCAGCTGCTGAAAATAATATTTCAGGACCATAAAACGCTTTCGCATCTTCAGCTAATTGGGTTAACAGGGTTGTATAATGATGACAATGAAAAACATCAGGTTCACCATTTAAAAAATACCTTTTCCGGTTTAAATCAAATATTTTTTCCGGTTTAAATTCAGGATTCATGTCGCTCCTTTGTGTTATATTCTTTTTCAATTTCTTTTATAGCTTTTTCAAAAGTATCTATATTTTCAGGAGAATCATCTAAATTATCAGCAAAAATTAAAGGAACACATGTTAAAAGCCCAAGTCTTAAAATAGCTTTTTTTCCACCCATTTGTTCAGCTTTTTTGTAGTATTCAGCTAATTTTTGTCCCACAATCGGATTCCTCTTTCAAAGTAAATATTTCCGAGATTTCTGGAATTACAGCCTTTATTGCAATGAACAAATAATACATTGACTGCAACTTTGTATAGCATAAATCTATTTGAAATATACTCTCCTGATTTCTTAATTAAAGAAGTAATACAAAATGCGTAAGTATTTTTTATTACTTCCTTATACATAAATATGAACAGGTAATACAAAACAAAATATTGTTCCTACTCCAGATTCAGTTTCATACCAGATTCTGCCTTTATGGGCTTCGATTATCTGTTTTGCCAGGTATAAGCTCAAACCAGAACCTATTTTTCTTTCTATTGCCTGAGCCATTTCATATCTTTTAAAAATTCTTTCCTGTATTGCAGGTTCGATGCCGGGTCCATTATCACTTACGCAGGTAATTATTTCGTCTTTTATTATATAACTTTTAATTATAACCTGTCCGCCGGATTGCGTGTATGTAATGGCATTTTCTAGAAGGTAATATAATGCTTCTTCAATTTCATCCCTGTCTAAATTTAAGTCAGGCAAGTCTTTCTCAATTTCAACATTTATTTTTACTGATTTCGACTGGGCTGATTCTTTTAATTTGTCTACTACCTGATTTATGGCTGATTTCATATTAAATCCAACAAAGTTTAACTGTTTTTTGCCTGATTCATAATAATAACTTTCAAGTAATTTTGTTAAAAGATTAAATAAATTCTGGTTACTTTTTAGTGTTTCTGATATAAATTCCTTGAATTTTCCTATAGGTTGTCCATCAGGACGTGTTTCCAAAAACTCAAGCGCTCTTTTTTCTCCAACAAGAGGTACCTGAAGATCATGTGCCAGAGTTAAAATAAAAGTATTTCTCAGTTCGTTTATTTCATTAAATTTTAAAATCTCCCAGAGAATGATTACTGTTGATTCAATAATAGATTTTAGTAACTCTGTTTCTTTTGACGACCATATTCTTGTTTTTGTTGAACATAACACAAGAATTCCAAAGAATTTAATTTCTTTATCGTATTTAACAAAAGGAGCTGCAATAAAAGATTTTACATGATTATCTCTGAAAAACTGCTGAGATTCTTCAAGTTCCGTATGATATTCAGCAATATCATTGACAATGAAAGTATTAAAATTGTTAGAAATTTCAATAAACATTTGCTGACATGGAACCGGCAGTTGTTTGTCCTTTATTGGTGATAAATTTTTATTTCTCAAATATTCATATTTAATTGTAGGTTTCTCATAAACAAATACTGGAACTTCTACAAATATAGCCCTGTCTATATCAAATATTTCTGTTATTTTTTCCAGTATATAATTATAAGCCTGATCAAAAGTCTGGAATATTTTAATTTCACTTATAATTTCACGCAGCAATCTTTCTTTTTCGGCTGTTTGTTTAACAGATTCATAAAGTCTGGACTGATCAAAAGCTATTGATATCTGTTTTGCAACCGTTTCCATTAATTTTTTGTCTTCTTCGGTAATATGAGGTTTTTCTTTTATATAATGCAGAACTAAATATACAATTTCTTCTTCTGTTTCCCACATAAACAGCGCAAAATCAGTTTTTATACTACGATCTTTCAGATATTTTTCGGCTGGTGTACCTTTAGCCAGTTCTTCATTTGTTTCAATCGGATAGCTTCCGTTTTTATTTTTTCCCAATTCCTTTAAAAAATATGTTAACCCTTCCTGGTCAGGTTTAACATTTATTAAACTTTTTATATCTGGCGATGAGAGATACTCTACATCCGGTGATACAAATGTATTATTTTTTTTATCAAAAACCCTAAAATAACATCTATCAGCATGAAAAAGTTTACCTGTTTCTCTAACAACATTCTTTTTAATTTCATTAAAATCCAGAGTACTTCTAATTATAGTTACAATTTCTCTTAATGCCCTTTCTCTTTCGGCGTATTCTTTTGTTGCAGAATACAATTCAGCCTGTTCAATAGCTATGTAGACCTGGTCAGAAATGGTTTCAAGAAGTTTAACATCATCTTCTGTCCAATGCCGGTAATAATTATATTCAGATAAAAGGAAATTACCCCACATAATATTATCTTTCTTTATAGGAACTGCAAGCATTGACTTTATTCCCAGTGCTTTATATGTATCTTTAAAATAATCAGGAGTGTCCGATGTTAAAATATTATCAATAGCTATAGATTTCTTTTCTGTAAAAGTTTTTTCCGTCCAGTATGCTGCTGTTTTTTTGTCAAATTCAGTGTCCCCTAAACCTTTTATCTCTGGAGAAGTTTTATATTCTCTTCTGACAGTATAATCTCCATAATTTCTGATATTAGAAAGATCAATTATTGTTGCTCTTTCCACATTAAATAATTTGCCGACTTCATCACAAATTATTGTCAAAATTTCATCAATATCAAGGGAACTCCTCATTGTCTCAACTACTTTTCTAAGCAAAGCTTCTCTTTCAGCTGTTTGTTTTTCTTTGCAGTAAAGTTTTGCCTGATATAATGCTATACCGGCTTGATCTCCAATAGCTTGAAGGAATTCAACCTGTTCATTTGTGATTTTTTCAGGTTTTTCGTAATGTATGGATATTTCTCCCAAAAATTTGTTCCCATAAGTTATTACAATACCAATACCAGACTTTATGTTTGCTTCTTTTAACAATTTCTCTTCTTCTGTGTTCTCAATATTATTATCTTTAATGAATTGATCAATGTCTGTAATAACTACAGGTTTTTTTTGTTTGTGAGTATTTGCAAAAAATTTAACTTTCGAACTTGAAAAATTGATCCCTACAAAACTTTTCATATTAGGATCAGACAGATATTCTGAATATTTGTCCAAAACTAAAGGAATATTTGTTTCAGGATCATATTCAACTATAAAAACTCTATCTGCATTAAAAGCTATACCAATTTCTTTTACAAGCCTGCTTTTAGTCTCATTAACGTCTAGAGAACTTCTAATTATGGAAATAATTTCTCTCAATAATCTCTCTCTTCCGGCTGTCTGTTTTTCCTTGTTATAAAGCTGGCTCTGGTATATAGCCACACCTGATTGGTCAACAAGTGCCTTTAAAAACTTAATTTCATCATCTGAAAAATCTCTGTAATATTCAAAAGTAATAACAAGATCTCCAAGAAAAATATTTCCATAGTATATATTTATAGCTGCTGATGCAGCATATCCGTACTCTTTATAGAATTTTTCGACTCCTGTGCCTCTAAGATTACTTTCGTCAAGATATTTCTCAATATCACTGAAAATAATATCCTTTCCTTTAAGGTGAATGTTTCTTACATATTCAATAAAACCCGGCTCTTTTGTAAAATCGTATCCAATAAAACTTCTAATATTTTCTGATGATCTGTATTCCCCTTCTTTCGAAACCAGGTACTTATTAGTTTCAAAACTGTAGTCAGCAAAAAATACCCTGTCTGCTTTTAAAAATGTACCAACCTGAGTCACTATTTCATGTTTTACCTGCGCCAGATCGAGAGAGCTTCCTATTTTATTACTTATATTTCTCAGAATACTTTCTCTTTCAGCGGTTTGTTTTTCCCTGTCATAAAGCTTGGCCTGATATATAGCAATTCCGGCCTGACTGGCAAGAGCTTTTACAAAGTTTGCATCATCTTCGGTTATATTTCGATAATCCTTTATAAAATTGATGGTAAATATACCAAGTAATTCTTTGCCATATTTTACCGGCACCAGTATAGCTGACTTAACGTTGAATTCATTAATAAATCTTTCTTTTACATCTCCATAAACATTGTATTCTCTTTTAAAGTCTTCCGTATTTGAAATAATTATTTCTTTTTCCTGTTTTCTGAAAAAATCACCATATCCATACTCTTCAAGACTTAAACCTACCAAATTTTTAATATCAGGAGAAGATCTATACACAGAATATTCATCAACAGGTAAAAATAGTTTACTCTTCTGGTCGATCTGATAAAAAGCGTTAAGATCAGAATTTAACGTTTTTCCTATTTCGGTAACAAAAGTGGTTTTAATTTCGTTTATATCCAAAGAACTTCCTATCTTGGATATTATTCTTCTCAAAGAGTTTTCTCTTTCAGTCTGGCCTTTTGTGGTTAAGAATAGCTCAGCCTGTCTTATTGCTGTGTATACCTGTCCCGCAATTGTTTCAAGTAATTGTGCCTCTTCACTAGTCCAATGTCTGTAATAATTATACTCTGATAAAACAAATGTTCCCCAAGCATTATTACCTTTTTTAATTGGAAATCCGAGTACTGACTTAACTCCTATTGCATTATACGATTCTTTGAAATAATCAGGTGTATCTGATTCAGGTATATTATCAATTAATAATTTTTTATCTCCCTTAAGAGTTTGCTGTGCCCAGTATATAGCTGTTTTTTGAATATATTCAGGGTTTGTCAAACCTTTTACTTCAGGAGAAATTTTGTATTCCCTTCTTATAATATATTCTTCATAGTTTTCAGGATTAGGGAATTGAACTATAGTTGCTCTTTGAACATTAAATAGTTTTGCAACTTCATCGCAGATGATATTTAATGTTTCGTCAATATCCAATGAACTTCTGATAGTTTCAATTATTTTTCTAAGCAGGGCTTCTCTGTCAGCCTGCATTTTAGTTATTTCATACAGTTTAGCCTGATGTATGGCAATTCCGGCCTGATTGGCAATTATTCTTAAAAACTCAATATCTTCATTACTTATTTCGAAATAGTCTGATAAATAATTGATACAGAAAAACCCCATAATTTCATTACCGTAAGTGATTATGGTGTCATAACTTGATTTTATGTTCAATTCTTTAAAAAATTTTCCAAAATCAGTATTTTCAAGGTTATGTTCTTTTAAATAATTATCCAGATTTTGAATATTAATTTCTCTCTGTTCTTTTAAAAGTTGAATAAATGCCTGTGAAACAGAGAAAGACCAGTCGTACCCAATTAAACTTTTTTGGTCTGGATCTCTCAGGTATTCTGAATATTTATCCACAGGCAAAAATATATTTTTTTGCGGATCAAATTCAGCAAAAACTGTTCTGTCTGCTTTAAAGAATTTTCCTATTTCGTTTACAAAAGTACTTTTTATCTCATTTATATCCAGTGTACTTCTTATTGTACTTACAAGTGTTCGTAATAAAATCTGTTTTTCCTTATTTTGCCTTTCTTTGTCAACCAGATCTTGCAGGCTTTCAATCATATAATTTAAACTATCCGCAAATAGAGCGATTTCATCTTTTGTTTTAACAGAAGTTCTTACAGATAAATCTCCTTTTGCAACTTTATCAACTGTTTGAATAAGATTATCCAGCGGAGTTACCAGCGTTTTGGCAAACAGTAAGGTAAATATTATTGAAAACAATATTATTGAAGCAAAAAGCAGCATTATATTTATGGCAAGTCTTTTGTTTATATAAGCATATATCTCTTCGGCCGGTAAAATAAATACCAGTTTTATTTTAGTATTGCCTATAGGAGTATAAACAACAAATATGTCTATATTGTCAATAATTGTCCTGAAAATTTCAGTTTTATCAGCTTTAATTACTTTTTTACCAATTTGTTTCCATTCTATATTTTTATCAACAGTAATTTTATCCTGTAAAATTTTTTTAGACTTCACATCGCTTACATAATACCCCTGATCACTTACCAAAAACGCATATCCTTTTTTCCCGATTTTTATATCTGCAACATAATTTTGAAAACTGGACAGTTTTACATCAGTAACAAAAACGCCTGCAGTACTATTATTCTTGCGGATGGGACTTGTAACGCTCATTATTGCAATTTTAGCAATATCATCAATATTAGGTTCATTCCATACTATATCAGTTTTGGGAATAAAACCGTTTTTATACCAGTCATACCTAAGATAATTATATTCAGGGGTACTGTACACCCATGTAAACTTTATATTTCCATTTTTATCTTTATACCAGTACGGACCATAATATTTAATCCCAGATGCGTAAACGTTCGGCTCCAAAAATACTCCACTGCCAAATATTAAAGGGTTTAATTTAAAATTATCTCGAATTATCGGACTTAATGATTCAACACTAAAATTGTTCAATATCTTTGAAGATATCAAATTAATCGTTTCAACATTTTTTATGTCTGAGTAAAATTTGTTTGATTCATTTTCGATAGTTGATTTTAAATAGTCTCTGGTTTGATTTTCTGTATATACTTTGAACACATATAAAGAAATAAAAGAATGTACAACCAGTATAATTGTTATTATAAGAAGAGTTGTTATTATAAAAGTTGTTTTAATACTTTTTACAGTCCTGTCTATGGGACCTGCAATTTTTATGGACAGAATATACTGGATTATAACGGTAGTAATAAAAAATATAAATATATAATATTTAAAATAAATTGGAATTTGAAGGTTAAATATTATTAATTCGCTTAAAATCATAATCCAGTAAAAAACCAGCAAAATTGCTGAAGAAAATATTAACAGCTTTTGTCTGCTGTTTAAAGGGTTTTTCTTTAAGTAAAAATCTTTTATACCCCAATATATGAATAATAATCCTAATATATCTTCCAAATGAATAATAAATCTGTACCATGAACTTAAAAAGTCTGGCGTTATTACATATAATTCACTTAATGAATAAATAAAAAGCCCTATAATTAATGGAGATAATGGCTTTAATTTATAATTTAACCTTATATCCATATATAATAATGACAGTAAAAAATACAAAGCAGTAAATACAATTTGAATAGATACATATGGAATAGATTGTTCCAAAATTACCGGATTAATCAGTTTTTGAAATATAACAACAAGTAAGAAATAAATGAAAGAAACCGTCAGTACTTTTTTTTCAAAATTATTATTTTTGCCGCAAGTATCATTTTTGCTCAGGAATAACGAAATAAATATTGAACCTGTAAATGACAAATTCCTGAAAAATACATAATAATACAAAATACCTTTTGTATAGGAATTTATTGCATGTGTTACCTCAAACAATCCGCCCAGCACAAATCCGGCAGCAATAATGGCCATTCTTTTATCAGAAGTTTTATGATAAATTTTATTTGCCCTGTAAGCAACAAGAAATGCTAAAACCCCGGAAATAATTCCAAATATTATGTTATGTACCGGAGTATATTTAAAAATATTTATAAAAATTTGCTCTATCATATTTTTTTATTCAATCTGATTAGATATTGTGAATTTTATCCAATTTATACTAATTTATTTGTGGATAATAAAAATGAGTAACGTAGATAATTTCTCCTTTAATTTTTGATATAATTTATTTGTAAATTATCAAATGAGGGATTTTATATGGTTTCACCAAGTTTTGAAAATATTCCGGAAAGAAGCTTTGCAAGACCGACAACAGAGCATATTTCTTTAGGGAAAGGGTTACGCAGTATAGTATTTGGGATTCCAGCTGCTATATTAATTCTTTGTGCACTCAGCTTAATCGCATCAGGAGTTCCCGGACCTGTAGTAATATTTTTTTTGGTAGCCATTCTCGGTCTTTTGTCTGTATTTGTAAATGGAATCAGAGTAGCTGCGCAATGGGAAAAAGCTGTTATACTCAGGCTGGGTAGTTTTTATAAGGTTAAAAACCCTGGAATCCTTTATCTTGTCCCTTTTATTGATTACGCAAAATTTGTTGATATGAGAATATTAACTTTAAATATCCCGAAGCAAAATGTTATAACCAAAGATAACGTTCCTGTAGAAATAGATGGAGTAATATTTTTTCAGGTAGATGATGCACAAAAGTCTATAATCAGTATACAGGATTATAGTTACGCTATTTCACAATATGCTCAGAATTCCCTCAGAGATGTTGCAGGCGGTCTTTCCCTTGATGAAATTCTTTCTGAAAGAGAAAGAGTTCAGGAGGAAGTGCTGGAACATTTTAAGGGAAAAGTTATGGAATGGGGACTTCATGTTGATTCTGTCAGAATTCTTGATATTCAAATGCCTGAAGACTTAAAAAGAGTTATGTCAAGGCAGGCATCAGCAGAAAGAGAAAAACGCGCCACTATTATCAAAGCTGAAGGAGACAAACTTGCCTCCGCAAATCTTGCTGAAGCTGCCAAAATAATGACACAAAGCCCGGGTGCCATGGAATTAAGAACCCTTCAAACAATTGACGGACTCGGTGCTTCTCCTTCCAATACAGTAATATTATTCCCTGTAGAAATCATAAAAGCTCTTGAATCGTTAAAAAATAATCTTTTAAAGCAGAATAATCCTGAAAACTAATTTAAATATGAAATGTTTAAAGTGTGAAAAAACACCAACTGAAATATATAACGAATTAATTCCAAATTTACAAAGAGTTTCTATTGCTTTTTGAATTCAGCAAATAAAAAAAATATTACGAAATATTAAGAAAATTCTGCAAAAATAAAACCCAACTTAATATTTCGTAATATTAGAATTGACGTTTACTTAAACATCTGATAATATAAAGTATATACAAAGTATATATTCAACAAAATCTATTCATCTCAAGGCTTTTAAAATTTAATAGTTTTACATTTCTTTCTGATGCTAATTATTTGGTTATACAGTATAATTTTGTCGTGCTTTAAAACGATCCTGGTAACTTTATATTAGTGTTATTCAACTGGTGCTGTAATATTTTTGTACAGTTATCTGTTTTGTGCTGCTAATTCGACGAATCATGAATATATACGGGATAATGTGGAAAATAAAGTTGTAAGGAGTATCTTATATGGTGAAATTATTTGAAGAAGCTGAGCTTGAAGAAGTTAAGGGTGAAGAAACCGTGAAAGTAGAATATTCAGACTTTTTTGATGATGCAGCAAAATCATATTTAAAGAGAATTTCTCAATACAGGCTTCTTAATTCGCAGGAAGAAATTGAACTGGGAAAAAGAATTTCAAAAGGAGATACAGAAGCCAAAAAAATACTTGTACAGTCTAATCTCAGGCTTGTAGTCAATATTGCAAAGAAGTTTTATTATCACAACCTTTCATTTCTGGATTTAATTCAGGAAGGAAACCTCGGACTTATGATAGCTGCTGAAAAATACAATTATAAGCTTGGTTTCAAGTTTAGTACCTATGCAACCTGGTGGATAAAACAGGCTATAAACAAAGGTATCTCTGAACATTCTCACTGCATGAAAATTCCTGTATATGTACAGGAAACCATCTCAAAATTTTCTAAAATCAAGACACAAATGGAAAAAGCTTATAACTGTAAGATCTCTGTGGAAGAAGTTGCTAAAAAACATCATTTGTCTGCTTCAAAGATAGAAAATTACTTAAATGCATTTAATAAATCTATCTCAATTGACACAACCTACCAGCTTGCAGACGGAAATGAAGTATGTTTTTCAGATTTTCTGGAAGATTCAGGATACAAAGTTGAAAAATTGTCTGAAGATAACGATCTAAGTAAAGATTTAAACAGTGTATTGCATTTATTAAAAGTAAGAGAAGAGGAAGTTATTAGAATGAGATATGGCTTGGACAATATCAGTACAAAGACACTGGACGAAATCGGCAAAATGTATGGAGTTACAAAAGAGTGCATCAGACAGACAGAACTCAGAGCAATAAGAAAACTTCAAAACATTTGCCGTAAGGATGGCATGCTTGAATGTTATTTGAACTGAATATTTGTCAGAATATCTTAAGCATAAAAAACGAAGAAAATGGTTCTTCGTTTTTTATTTGTAATACTAACAAACCCGGCCATTTGCTGTACAGGCTAAATTTAATTGTTTTTTCAGATGTACTTACGGGGGTAATTTTAATCTGTTTTTTTATAAAATATTATAAACATCAAATTATTATATTTTAATTTATTTATAATTTCTTTTGATATAATATAATATAAGCATGATTTTTTTTGGAGGTTATTTTTTAATGTCAACAAAAAATGAGCTAAGTGAATTTGAGAAGTTGTTAAGCAAGTATGATTACAACTTTAATAAAGGTGATCTTGTCAAGGGAAAGGCTGTAGCTTATATACCCAGTGGTGTACTTGTTGACATTGGTGCAAAAACTACAGCTTATCTGCCTGCAAAAGAATTATCAATAGATTTTACTAAAGCACCGGAAGATGTCATTAAAATAGGCGAAGAAAGAGAATTTTTAATAATTAAAGAAGAAGATGACGAAGGTCAGCTTACAGTGTCCCTTAAAAAAGTTGCTTCAGCTTATAGCTGGCAAAAACTGGAAGAAATTAAGCAAAAAGATGAGATTGTAGACTGTGAAGTTTTATCTATCGTCAAAGGTGGTATTCTTGTCGATGCTCTTGGCTTAAGAGGTTTTGTGCCATCAAGTCACATTAGAACAAAAGACATAGAAAGTCTTATAGGACAAAAACTACCATTAAAAGTTCTTTCAATTGATTCTGTCCAAAATAATCTGATTATGTCCCATAGAAAGGTTGTATCAGATCAACAGGCCATACAGAGAAAAGATATATTCGAAAAACTTGATATCGGTAATGTAGTTGAAGGTGAAATTGTCAGACTTGCTGATTTTGGTGCATTCATTGACATAGGCGGTATTGATGGATTGCTTCCGCTTTCTCAAATGTCATGGCGTTGGGTTGATCATCCCGCCGATATTCTTACCGTTGGAGAAAAAATTAAAGTTGAAGTTATCGGCATTGATCATGACAAGCAAAGAGTTAGTCTCAGCTTAAAGAGTCTTCAGCCTGATCCCTGGGCAGAAGCTGCAAAAATTATTAAAATAAATGAAAAGATTACCGGTACAGTTACCAGAATCAAGCATTTTGGTGCGTTTATTGAAGTTTACCCAGGTGTCGAGGCTTTACTTCCTTATAAAGAAGTGATAGAGTATCAAAACCAATCAGGTGCTCCACTTGAGGTAGGAAAAACAATAGATGCTACGGTTGTCAGGTTCCATCCTGAAGACCATAGGATTAGCCTCAGTGTTTCGGGCAAACTCACTGATGATGAACTTGAAGAAGCTGAAAAAGCAATGAAAGGTTCATCTGGAGCTACTCGGAGGACAGAATCAATGGGTGAAACTAAAAAACCTAAAAAACAAGTTAAACAGGAAGAAAAACCTAAAAAAGAACCATATCAGTCTGACAAAGACACTCAGGAACCGGAAGTAACTGAAAATGAAAATGTAACCCATATTTCTCCACCTTGTAATGAAGGGTAGGAAAGATTTTATAGAGTTATTAAAAAACGATGGGCTTTTACTCATCGTTTTTTATTATGACAGGGATTAAGCAGTAAATCGTCAAAATACTTGATATTCTTATATTTTAGGAGAATAAAAAATTAAAAATATTTGTGAAATTGAATGAAATAAGTTATATTTATTTTTAATCTATAAGTCCTACTTCTTTATAAATGTTCATTCTTTTTTTTGCCTCGTTTATTCTTTGTCCTAATAGATCACCGGTTAATTTTATAAGTTCTTCTATATCACTACAAGAGCCTACCCAGTTTGAAGATACTGTTATAAGAGCTCCGGATTCAGTAGGTACTGAAAGTGTAAAATGGTCTCCAGGTTTTACATCAGTATCAATATAAGTTACTTGTTTAATAGGTGGAACCTTTTCAAGAAGTTTTCGTGCTTCTATAAAGATTGGGTCTTTATTTGTGGGCAAAACATTTTCCTCTGCGAATCTTCGAGTTTTCTGACCAATTTTTACATCAAGGCCAAATGCAACATTTGATCTTGAATTATAATTTGTTCCAATCATATTTTTTAATCTCCCTACTTTCTAAATTATAAAAATAAACCTATTAATTTATATAAGTAAAGATGCTCAATATAAAAATTTGCTATTTTTATATCAAATGTTAATATTACTTTACTAAGTGCTTAATTTAACAAATTGGAATGAATATGCCAAATTACAAACTTATAGATACCCATGCACACCTTGATATGGAAGATTTTCAAGCAGATTTTGATAATTTACTTGAAGAAATCAAATTGGCAAGTGTTGAAAAAGTAATTATTCCGGGTGTTACGCTTAAAGATACAGACAGGATAATTAAATTAATAGATAAATACAATAGTTTTTACGGAGCTGTAGCTGTTCATCCTTCTGAGGCAAAAGACTGGGATGATAATTCCTATAACACACTGAAAAACTATGCCTCTCATCCTAAAATAGTCGCAATAGGAGAAACAGGGCTTGATTATTACTGGGATAAAACTTTTAACGACCTGCAAAAACATGTTTTCAAAGAACATATAAAACTTGCAAAAGAGCTTGATCTTCCGTTAATCATTCATGACAGGGATGCACATGGGGATATTCTGACTATATTAAAAGAAGAAAAAGTAAATAAAGGTGTAATGCACTGTTTTTCAGGGAGTCCTGAATTTGCGGCCGAATGCATAAAATTAGGCCTGTACGTAGCACTTGGCGGACCTGTTACATTTAAAAATGCAAAAGTATCAAAAGAAGTAGCAAAAACTGTTCCTCTGGATAAGCTGGTTCTTGAAACAGATTCACCATACTTAACCCCGCACCCATTCAGGGGAAAAAGAAACGATTCTTCAAAAATCAAGCTTATTGCAGAAGAAATTGCTTCTTTAAGGGGAATTTCTCTGGAAGAATTGGCAAATGTAACTTCTCACAACGCAGAAACGTTATTTAAGATTTAACGGCTAAATTTTCCTTAACAAGATTTTCCAGTATTTCAGCAGATTCTGCAACAATGCCGGCACAATTGGCTCTGCTTTTAGCAGCATTTAAAACCCTGCAGCAGGTTGCTTTTCGTTTCTCTATAAACTTTTCAACAAACTGCTTTGCTATAGATTTGATGCCGTTTGATGGAGTAGAAATATCGTCACGCCCGAATATATGCCCGATAACAATCTGTGCACCTGCTACAGCTCCGCACAGACATCCACTGTCGCCCATCCCACCGGAAAATGCAGAAGTTATTCTGGTCAAACTTGCTATATCTATTTTATTATCTATAAAACCAAGTTCAAAAGCTGCTCTGACTATAGATTCTGAACATGAATAACCTTGATTAAATAATTCTGTAGCTTTTTGTGATAGATCAGGCATAATATTCCCTCTCATTTTACGGTTTAATTCTGTCCATAAGCCTCGGAAATGGAATTGTTTCCCTGACATGATGCAGTCCGCACAGCCAGCTTACTGTTCTTTCTATTCCAAGCCCGAAACCGGCATGTGGAACGCTGCCGTAGCGTCTTAAGTCAAGATACCAGTCAAAAGCTTCTTCCGGCAGGTTGTGATCTCTAATTTTGCCTAATAGTACATCAAGATCATCTTCACGTTGTCCGCCGCCTATTACTTCACCGTAGCCTTCCGGTGCAATCATGTCCACGCACAGTGCCAGCTTTTGATTTTCAGGATCCTGTTTCATATAGAAAGCCTTGCATTCTGCTGGATACCTGTGTATAAAGACAGGACGATCAAACTGTTCTGAAATAACTGTTTCTTCGTCTCCGCCAAAGTCATCTCCCCATTTAACGTCTTCTTTGCCGTTTTTCTTCAAGATCTCAATAGCTTCATCGTAAGTAATCCTAGGGAACGGCTTCCTGATATTTTCAAGCTTTGATATGTCTCTTTCCAGAAGCTCCAATTCAGGTCTTCTGTTTTTAACAACCTGTTGAACCACGTATTCAACAAAGTCTTCTGCAAGATTCATGTCGCCTTCCAGATCCATGTAGGCAACTTCCGGTTCAACCATCCAGAATTCCGTTAAATGTCTTCTGGTTTTAGATTTTTCTGCCCTGAATGTCGGACCAAAGCAGTAAACCTTACCGAATGCCATAGCAGCAGCTTCCATATAAAGCTGTCCGCTCTGGGTCAAATATGCTTTTTCGTCAAAATACTTTGTTTCAAATAAGTTTGTTGTACCTTCGCAGGCAGACGGTGTAAATATTGGTGCATCTACAAGTAAAAAATCGTTATTATTAAAGAAATCCCTGACAGCTTTAATAATTTCACCCCTGATTTTCAAAATTGCGTGCTGTCTTGGTGATCTGAGCCACAGATGCCTGTGTTCCATAAGGAAAGCTACACCGTGTTCTTTCGGGGTAATCGGGTATTCGTTGCTTTCAGAAACAATTTCTATATCTTTAACACCTAATTCAAAGCCAATAGGTGACCTTTTATCTTCTCTTACAGTTCCATAAACAATAAGGGAGGTTTCCTGAGTAATTTTGTCCGCCTTGTCAAATATTTCCGGCGTAACATCACCTTTGAAAACAACTGCCTGTATAATGCCAGAACCGTCCCTTACCTGAAGAAAGTGCAGTTTTCCGCTGGATCTCTTGCCATACAGCCAGCCTCTGATACATACATCCTGACCTTCATATTTTCCAATTTCTGAAATGTAACTATGTTTATATTCTGACATTAACCTTCCCCCTAAATATTTAAAACCCCAACTATTTCTTTTATTTCAGATGAAGTTTTCTTTATTTCACAATTAGAATATTTTATTGCAGAATCAGGATCTTTCAAGCCATTTCCTGTTAAAACACATACAACTGTCGATCCTTCCTCTATTAATCCTGCTTTTGCAGATTTGATCAATCCTGCAATAGAAGCAGCGCTGCCTGGTTCGGCAAAAACGCCTTCACTTCTTGCAACAGTTCTGTAAGCGTTAATTATTTCTTCATCAGTAACACTGTCAATTAATCCGCGGGATTCGTCTCTGGCTTTAACTGCAAAATCCCAGCTTGCAGGGTTACCAATTCTGATAGCAGTTGCGATCGTTTCAGGTTTAAGTATTCTTTCCCCTCTTACTATAGCTGCTGCGCCTTCTGCTTCAAAGCCATACATCTTAGGCTTGTTGGAAACGACTTTTTTGTCGTAATATTCTTTAAATCCTTTCCAGTAGGCTGTTATGTTACCGGCATTGCCAACAGGAATACATAAATAATCAGGTGCTTTGCCCAGAACATCGCATAATTCAAATGCAGCTGTTTTCTGGCCTTCAATTCTGTATGGATTAACAGAATTTACAAGTGTAATAGGATATTTATCAGCAATTTCACGGACTATTTCAAGAGCTTCATCAAAATTGCCTTTTATAGCAACAACATTTGCGCCGTAAAGCATTGCTTGTGATAACTTGCCAAGGGCAATGTAACCGTCTGGTATTAAAACAAATGCTTTAATACCTGCTTTTGCAGCATAAGCTGCTGCAGCTGCACTGGTATTACCGGTACTTGCACAAATTATTGCCTTACTGCCAGCTTCAACAGCTTTTGAAACAGCCATTGTCATGCCTCTGTCTTTAAAGCTTCCTGTTGGATTGGCTCCTTCAAACTTAAGGTAAACATTTGCCTTGAGTCCGATAGCCTTAGCCAGATTATCAGCCTTTATTAAAGGAGTATTTCCTTCATTTATCGTTATAACAGGAGTTTTATCGGTTACAGGCAGATAATCAAAATATCTGTCAATCAGGCCGTTATAAGGTGTACATTTAGTATTCATTTTAATAACCTTTTAATTCATTACTCTAATTACGTTTTCAACTCGTTTCATCGTACGTTTCAGGTACATTTCCTTGATAGCATTCTGAATGTCTTTTTCATAAGCAAGTTCGGTTAAAAGAACTATTCTGGCTGTACCGTCAGGAAGAAGTCCCTTTTGTATTATACTGCACAAGTTTATTCCGTTTCTCCCGCAGGTCAGTCCAAGGTCGCCAATAACCCCGGGCAGGTTATCCGTATTAACTCTTATGTAATACCTGCTCATAGAATCGTTTATATTAAGCTGTTCTGCACTTGATTCATGGTTACACCTCATCATGGGAAGAGGATATTCGTTAATTTCCAGCTCACTGGCTATCGAGAGGACATCTCCGGCTACAGAACTTGCTGTCGGCATTTCTCCTGCACCGGGACCAGAAAACATAACCTGTCCAATTGCATCACCTTCAATAAATACAGCATTCATAACATCATTTATATGGGCAAGAGGGTGTTTTTTTGAAACAAGCATCGGGTGAACCCTGATATCAAGAATTTCATCTTTAACTTCCTGTGCAAGCGCAATTAATTTAATGTTATATCCAAATTCTGAAGCGTAAGAAATATCTACAGGGCTGATATAATCAATTCCTTCCCTGTAAATTTTATCAACGTCAATTCTTTTGTTAAAAGCCAACGAAGCAAGTATAGATATCTTGTTTGCTGCATCATGCCCCTGAACATCTCCGCTCGGATCGGCTTCAGCATAGCCAAGTTCCTGCGCTTCCTTTAAAACAGTGCTAAATTCACTGCCTTCTGATTCCATTTTTGTCAGAATATAATTTGTTGTACCGTTCATAATTCCGGCTATTTTTGTAATTCTGTTCCCTGCCAGCGATTGTTTAAGAGGCATTATTATGGGAATACCACCCGCAACAGCCGCTTCATACATAATAACAACATTATTTTCACTTGCAAGATTAAATAATGTTTCACCATGCCTTGCTATTAAATCTTTATTTGCAGTAACGATATGCTTATGATTCAGTATAGCTTTTTTGATAAGATCAAAAGCAGGATTTAACCCACCCATAACCTCCACAATTATGTTTATTTCGGGATCATTAACAAGCTGTTCGGCATTTGTAGTTAATATGTTGTCATCAAGGCCTTCTATATTTCTTTTTTTAGAAATATCCCTGACCGCAATATTTTTTATAACTATATTATCAAACTTACTCAGGACTTTAACAGTTCCGCTTCCGACCGTTCCAAGTCCTAACAACCCAATTACCGTTTTCTTACTCATGAATAGCTCCTAATAGATATTTTATGTACCCGAGTTTTAATTTTAGAGGCGGCGTAGCATATCCGATTACCTTTATTGTATTATAAAATGGTTAAATGAGTTAATAAAATTAAAGAAATTTAGAAAAATTATTGATATTAGATTTTTGTTTGCGATAATTTTTATTATAAAAATTAATTTAAGGATAAAATTTTAGTATGGCTATAAATAATGAAACACTAATGAACCCTGTTCAGGAACTGGTTAAGAAATGCAAGCTCAGACACATAGCAATAATAATGGACGGAAACAGAAGATGGGCAAAACAACATAAACTTCCAACCACATCAGGACACAGTGCAGGTGTTAAATCTCTAAAAAGCACAGTAAAGGCATGCGGAGAATTTGGCATTGATTATTTAACAGTTTATGCTTTTTCCACCGAAAATTGGGGCAGAAAAAAAGAGGAAGTCGATTTTTTAATGTTTCTCTTCGGTGAAACCATAAAAAGAGAGCTGAACGAACTCCATGAAAATAACGTAAAAATCAGGATAATCGGCAACCTTAAAACGCTAAACAAAGATTTGCAAATAAAATTTCGGGATGCAATGGAAGTTACAGCAAACAATACAGGCTTAAACCTGCAAATCGCAATTAATTACGGTTCCAGAGAAGAAATTTGCGGTGCGATTTCCCTTATTGCGCATGATGTAAAAGCAGGAAAAATTGCCCCTGAAGATATAACAGACGAATTAATTTCCGGTTATCTGTACACTCATGATATACCTGATCCGGATCTTTTAATCAGAACCAGCGGAGAGCAGAGGTTGAGTAATTATTTGCTGTGGCAGTCCGCATATACAGAAATTTATATAACAGATACTTTCTGGCCTGATTTTACAAAATCGGAACTGGAAAAAGCTGTTTACGAATACGTAAAGCGTGACAGAAGATTCGGCAAAGATTAGTCTAAAAATGAGGCTTAAATGAAGAAACTTGTTCTTGCTACAAAGAATAAAAACAAAGTTGCAGAAATAAATGATATTTTAAAAACCCTTGATATTCAGGTTGTTGAGCTAAAAGGTGAATTTAATCCTGATGAATCAGGAAGTACTTTCCTTGAAAATGCATATATAAAAGCATACGAAGCAGCAAAATTAACAGGCATGCCGGCTCTGGCTGATGACTCCGGCCTTGTAATAGATGCTCTCGGCGGCAGGCCAGGCATTTATTCAGCCAGATATGCAGACCATACGCAAAAAAGAAATGAAAAAGTTTTAAAGGAACTAAAGGAAGTTCCTTCTGACAAAAGAACTGCCAGATTTGTATGTGCTATGGTAGTTGTAGATCCTTCCGGCAAAACTTTGCACTCATGCGAAGGCATTTGTGAAGGAATTATAATTAACGAATACAGAGGCACAAATGGCTTTGGATATGACCCGATATTTTTCATGCCTGAATTAAACAAAACCATGGCAGAGTTGACTCTTGATGAAAAAAATAATTACAGCCACAGAAGCAAGGCTTTAAAGTGTATTATAGAGTGGCTAAGTCAAAACAAATATTAGTAATCGAACTCAATAATTTTACAAAAAAATGAACAAAAATCCTGATCGTCTGGAATGAGCCAATAAAAACGAAAGCAGAAACTTATGGCCTGCTTTTTCACTCAGGGCTACTTATGATTTTTTAAAATTCTCCCTGTATATAATTTGCCAGTTGTTATTCATTACAAAACAGGTTAAAATTTATATGAAATTAAGCAATTTATTTTTTTACGAATTTTATATAATAATAAGAGAGAAGTTAAGAAGGAAAGAGAGATTAGAGATATGTTGCGAATTGGCTACAACCCTTACGTTGACAGCAATAGAAATACAAGTTTTGGAAAAGGTTCAGAAGTCCCTAAATTAGCTGCTGGATTTCATTTTAAACCAAAAGATGGAGGAAATTCTTCAGTAACAAAAGCTTTGAATGATGTTGCAGATTTATTTGAAAGTGTAGAGAAACATAACAATAAATAAGCTAACAAACTTTTAATTATCTACCAATTTGTCTAAAAATTTTGATATTTGTTTTGAAGTATAAATACCTATCAAAGAACCTATGCCCATGCCAGCTAAGGAACCGGCAGGACCTCTTTTGGTAAGTATTGCGCCACCAATTCCGATACCAGAGAGAATAGAAGTGACATTTATTATTGATTTAATAATTTGTTTAATTCCGCTAATTGCTTTAGATTGTATATCTTTAGGTTTTATAGTTTCTTTAATAATGGCAGGCAGTTCCAGTCCAAGCAAAACTATTGCACCAATTTTAGACGTTCTTAGTAAAGCTCTGCCTATAGTTTTTGCAGATGAACTTCCACTTAATTTAAAAGCAGTTATGTCTATTTTTTTAATTACAGATTTGCCTGTTCCATCTTTAACTATCCATGGGCAGCTTCTACCTGTCAACATAATGTCTTCCATTTGAAACTTTAATTTTTTCCTTAGCCAACTTCCAATTTTAGTATCATACAACGGTACATCCTGTTCACATAACCATAGTCCAAATTTTCCCATTTTCCCTAATAATGGTTCAAATAATGTTCCTCTAAGGAATGAAAATGGGTGCTGGTATTCTTTGTAGTCGTATTTTGGCAGTTCACCCTTTGTTATTTGTTTCCATGCCGCTTTTAAATCTCTTGTGTCTTCCGGCAAATTAACTACAGCAAGCGCCACCAGTCCGGTTGCTCTTGAGTAGTTTCCGTCTTCTACGTTATCAGGGAGGGAAGAGATTCTTCTTACGGGAGTTATCGGGCTTAATGCCACAAAAGCAACTTTTTCCAGTTCTTTATCCTGTTCTGTGCTGTGAACAAAAGATTTAAATTTAGCCTGAATCCGGTCTAAATCTACGCCAAGCTTTGGATCTACAATTCTTGGGGATTGCCTCCTGTCTTCACCCGAACGGCGCTCTGAACCGACAGGCTCACTTTGCTGCCTCCTGTCAGTTAATTTGGTAAATTGCGGATAAAGTTCTAAAATACTTCCTTTCATTTACCTTCCCCTGTTATTATTAAAAAAGGGTTCATCCCTCTATTTATATAAAAACAAAAGTTGTATGTTTGTTGCCTTATTGATATAAATATTTACAAATTAATTTATGTCTGGCATGGCTGAGTTCAAAATTTAAGATGAAAAAATTTAGTAGATTATTCTATATTAACAGCCAATTCCAGAATTTTTAATGAATATTTGTCTGCTATGACCCAGCTTTGGATTTCATTTTCGGGAATTTCCAGGGCTGTTGAGATTTTTTGCATCAGTTTCTTTGAAAGGGATTCTTTGCCTGTTATAGCATTATTTACACTGCTCTGGCTGTGTTTTATTTGTTTGCTCAGGGCTGTCCTTGAAAGATTTTTGGATTGCAGGATTTCATCAAGTTTTGTTGTCAATATTTTTTTGACGGGCTGACAATTTATTTTGCTATTTCTTTTAACTGATTCTTTTTTGGCTTTTATCGCAAGTTCTAAAATTTCTTTTGAATATTTATCAGCTACAATCCAGCTTTCAAATTCTTCTTTTGAAACTTCTAAAATTGGTAATATCTTCTTAATTACTTTCTCAGTAAATGGTCTTTCATTATTTACCATATGATAAAAGCTTTGCAAATTTACCTTTAAAAGTTTGCCTGCTTCATAACGAGTTAAATTTTTTCTCTCTAATTTATTGGTAATTTTTTCAGTAACTATCGGCATTTTACCCACTTATTAATCACTCGCAAAATTTACTATTGACTTATTTCTCAAACTGATGTATATTGGATGTACCTTAAAGAATGACCCTGAATTCCAGACAATAGGTTCTATCTGGTTGCATGATTAATCAACATGTTTAATGTTGGTCAGTCAGCAGTACTCTTTTGATAATCCTGAAATAAAAAGCAGGACTTATCCGTAACCGGGGCTTGAATTGTTCAGGTTCAGGCTCCGGGGTTTTTATTTCTAACTCTATTTATTGGGTCAAAGAATTTGACTCAATATACGGCTTTACGAACAAAACCGGCCTTTTGTTTATAAGTTTATGTTATCACAATTAACAAAAATTGGGATTATTTGTTATGAAAGAATCACCTAAAATCGACCTTATTGATGCTATATGTATGGATTTTCACGAATCTATCGACAATCTGGCTGATGTTCTTAAAAAACAGCGAACAGATATTGAAAAATTAACTGCTGAACTTGCAAACAAGAAAAATATTAAATAAAATTTTGATATATAATTATTTTGGTCTCTCATATAGATCGGCAACTGACAAAATAAGTCTGACACAGGGGCTCACAGAATAGCAAACAAAATTGCCCATCTTACAGCTATAGCTATAACTTTTTCTATTTAAACTTGTATTTTCTCAGCAAGTCTATGAAATTGTTATCTCTAAGCTGAAATTTTAGTAAGGTATGATAAGAATTTTTTCCGCTGTCCTTGGTAGAGATTTTTCAGCCCTTCTGTTTGTCCTAAATATTCCCCGGAATTATTTTGCCAAGTACTCGTTTGAATTTGGCACCTGTACAGGCTGGCACGTTATTGGGAATATTATAATATGTTGTGTACGCCAGAAGTGCGAAAGCAATCGCTTCTTTAAACTTGTTGGAAATTCCAAAATCTTCATGAGTTAATATTTCAATATTTTTGCCAAAATATTCTCTTAAATACCTTATAATTTGAGGATTATTAGCACCGCCTCCGCCAAGAACTATTTCTTTAACCTGCACTTTAGGGAAAATAAAATCCTGATATGCCTTATATATAGATTTTGCAGTAAATGCAGTAAGCGTTGCTATTACATCGTATGGATTTTTAGGTGCTTCTACAAATATTTTTTCAGCATATTCCTTGCTAAAAAGTTCCCTGCCTGTCGTTTTAGGTGGTTTTTGTCTTAAGTATGGTTCCTGCATCAATAAATCAAGCCATTTTTCATCGACAGTTCCCTGAACAGCTATTATGCCATCTTTATCGTAATCCCTATAGAATATTTTTTTCATAAAATAATCTATTAATACGTTACCCGGTCCTGTATCAAAAGCAAAAGTCTGAACATCAGGACTTAAAACGGTTACATTTGCCATCCCTCCAATATTTTGTATTGCTCTAGAAATTTTATCAGATTTAAATAATATCTCGTCAGCAAAACAAACAAGAGGTGCTCCCTGTCCTCCGGCAGCAATATCTCTCGGACGAAAATCAGCAACTGTAGTTATACCTGTTCTTTCAGCAATAACAGAAGGTTCACCTATTTGGAGTGTACTTTTTCTGCTTAGCAAATTAATCTGTGTATCCTGAGGTATGTGATAAATTGTCTGGCCATGTGAACCTATTAAATCTATTTTTTCAGGTTTTATGCCTGCAATCTCGATTACTTCAAGTGCAGCGAGAGCAAAATATTCACCCAAAACAAAATTCATCCAGCATAAATCCTGTATCGTTCCATCAGAACTGAACAATTTATGAATTAAAGATCTTATGTTATCAGGAAAATCATATACAAGGCTTGATAATACTTTTACAGAAAGGTCAGGCTTGATTTCAACAAGACTGGCATCAATACCGTCAACAGATGTACCTGACATTAATCCGATTACTAACTTGGAATCCAACAGATTTTCTCCATAACAGGGGACTGTAAAAACGTAAAGCTTAATTTAGTTTAATAATACAAGTTTTCAACTATTTTATCAATGGATTTAAATACACGTACATTTGCATCTGCTTGAATAAAATCCACATAAAATGTAAAGTATAGTAAATTCAGGAAATCTAAGATGATTATAATTTATCCTGATTAAGGTAGAATTTTCATATTACGCAATATTTTAATTTACCGATATTATTTCAGGAAGGGAAATCAGGTTGCACTAATGAAAAAATCTCAATTAACTTTATATATATTTGTAAGCCTTGTATTAGGTGTACTTGTTGGCTGGATTTTTCCGGATTTTGCAGTAAAGTTAAAACCTTTTGCTGATATGTTTATTAGAATGATCAAAATGATTGTTGCCCCATTGGTTTTTGCAACTCTGGTTGTTGGAATTGCAGGACAAAGCAAGGGGAAAGGATTCGGCAGGATCGGTTTAAAAACAATAGTTTATTTTGAAATAGTAACAACTATTGCACTTTTAATAGGACTTTTTATTGCGCACTGGATTAAACCTGGAGCAGGATTAGCACTGCCAGCTTCACAGAGCGGTATACAGGAACTTATGAAATTGCAGACTCCTGAATCTTCTATGTCTCTTGTAGAAACTCTCGTTCATATGGTACCAACAAGTATTTTTGATGCGATGTCAAAGGGTGATATTCTTCAGGTAGTAATTTTCGCGTTATTTTTTGCATTTGCACTGGGCAGAATTGGAGATAAAGGGAGACCTTTCCTTATTGCATTATCCAGTCTTGCTGAAATCATGTTTAAATTTACTGAATATGTCATGTTCTTTGCTCCAATGGGAGTTTTTGCAGCTATAGCCTCAACTATTGGAAAAAATGGCATCGGTGTTCTCGGTTTATACACAAAGGTAATTTTTGCTCTTTATTTTGCAATAGCAATATTTGTAGTTACAGTTTTACTGGCATCATGCAAAATAATAAGAGTTCCTTTTTTAGGATTAATGAAAGCTCTGTATGAACCTATATTACTTGCATTTTCTACTGCAAGCAGTGAAGCAGCCCTTCCTCATGCGATGGAAATACTGGAAAAGTTTGGAGTTCCGAACAGAATTGTAAGTTTTGTTATGCCAATTGGTTACACGTTTAACTTAACAGGCAGTACATTATATCTTTCACTTGCAACGCTGTTTGTAGCTCAGTTATCAAATATACATCTTTCTATCGGTCAGCAAATTATGATAATGCTAACACTCATGCTTACCAGCAAGGGCGTTGCAGCAGTTCCGAGAGTATCACTTGTTATATTAACCGGTACATTAATTACATTTAAACTGCCTATTGCAGGTGTCGCACTATTACTCGGAATAGACCAAATCCTCGATATGGGCAGAACAACTATAAACCTTGTCGGAAACTGTGTGGCTTCAGCTGTAATAGCACGCTGGGAAAATTGTTTTGATGACAACAAAATGCACAGATATTTAAGCGGTGCAGAAGAAGAAGATATACTTCATGAAATTCAGCCTGATTTTGGAGAAGTTCAGGAAGGAGCCACAAATCCGCTCTCTTTAAAATCTCATTCAAAAGAAGTTTTATCTGACATAAAAGATGATAGTTTACTTTCCTAAAGTGAGAATATTGTAGAATTTGTGTCATTACATAATTACTATCCAACTATTAAAAGGTTTTAATAGCTAAAATGCCCAATAATATTGAGTATTTTAGCTATTTTAAAATACTTTAAAAATCAAGCGAATTGTTTTGATAAGAAATGTTAACATTTCTGAAAAAATCATAAAGTTTATCATCTATATAGCCGATATTTAAAATATAAGATGAAGTTTCAGGACTTAAAGGTCTTTTTTATAGAAAGGGTGAGTGTAATGGCAAAATTCAACTTTGGAAGTTTAGGATTTGATCAGATTAATTTTTTAAAAAAACATGAAACCGATGAATCGTATGCAAATAGATTAGTTTCAGAATGTAATGGCAAAGAAAGCATTATCAAAAGAGAAATAGAAAAAATGTTAAGCTTTATGTGCGACAACACAGCTAACCTTGCAAGAACAACTTATCCTGGAATAGACATGCTTTAAATAATTATATAGGAGAGAAGATTATGTATGATTCATTAATTCAAGTTTGTTATGTTGGAATAGTTGCATTTGTTATGTTTATCGGAATCCCTCTTATCATTGAACAATCCAACAAAAAATTAAGAAAACATCATTAATCAAATATAAAAGATCTGGTATGCGCCAGATCTTTTATATATATATTGGTTATTCTATAATTCCAGATTAATTTGTGAGAATTGTATTACTTTATTTTTGCCACGTTTTTTTGCATTGTAAAGAGAATGCTCTGCATATCTGATTAATGTCTGTGTAGAATCATCCACTTTAACTGCAAACGGATAACTCGAAATTCCTCCGCTAATGGTAATAGGATGTCTCTCTTCTTCTTCAGCAGGGATGAATTCCATTCTTTCAACATCTCTTCTTAATCTTTCCGCAAATACATAAGCATTGTCCTCATCTGTATTAGGCAGAATAATTATGAATTCTTCATCACCGTATCTTGTTAGTATGTCTTCTTTTCTTACATGCTGTTTTAATATTTCTGTGATTTTTTTAAGCAAAACATCGCCCCAGTCATAACCATACATATCATTTATAACTTTGAAGAAATCGATATCAAGTAATAAGCATGAAATGGCAAGATTGTACCTTTTTGCCCTTGATAGTTCTTCTTCAAGTCTCTGGTGAAGATAAGACCTGTTAAATAGACCTGTAAGTTCATCAGTGGTAGAAACTCGTTTGATCTCTTCTCTTAGCTGCTTGACTTTAAGCATATTAGCTACCCTGATTTCCAGCTCATCATATCTTACCGGGGTTAAAATATAGTCAAATGCTTCAGCTCTTACCGTTGTACCGGCTAATATCTGATCGCTGACAATAAGAAGAGGAGCAGGTATTTTATTTCTGACAAGAATATCTTTGGAAACATCTGCCGAATTTTCCAGAATTATAAGATCGGGATTAAGATTTGAAGCATCTTTAAGCTGTTCATTACAAAATGTTCTGACTGAATAATCTTCATTTGTTTTAAGTTGAGATTCTACTGAAGATTTACCATCTTTACTATAAATAATTATATTGGTCATTGTCTTATTCTCACTCTTCTATTTTACTTAATTAATTTTAACAAATTTTACCTAAAAGTACACTTTTAAAAATTATCTTTATATAAGTATATCAAAATTATTTAAAGAGAATAATGTCTTTTACTTTTGATCTGTCTATTCTTAGTATTCCAGAAATAGTTGATATCTCGAGAGTTGTTTTATCCAGATAGTAAATATTTCCGTTTATTTTGTTATTGGAATTTTTAGTTACAACTATATCGTTAGAAGATTTTTCAGGATCATTTACAGTAACACTTTTTGCCCCGTAAGGGGTTTTTATTTCAATAAGCCCGCTAAGAATGTATGTAATCTTGCCCGTTAAAGTTTCATTTGGAAGTATAATACTGTCTGCAAATGCAGTATTTGACAGGACAGATATAGCAATTATCGTAAAAAATATGGTTGAAAAAATTTTTTTCATATCGAACTCCCCAAAATTATTTTATCGATTATGCTTAAATCAGGTCAATTTGATATCTTATTAACAGAAATAATTTTACATAAATATAAATTAGAAAATCCAATTTTCTTGCTGCAAGCAATTTTTGCCTATTTGCTTTTGTAAATAAACAGAGATTCTGTTGTGACAAATCTAAGTTATAAACTCTTAACATAATGAACTTTTTTAAGAAATATTTATATTTTTTAAAAATTCAATAGAAAATATTTCATAAATATATTCGTGATATCATGATTGTTTATTTATAAATATTTGTCATTATTCAAAAACAACTTTTTTATCACGTATTAGTATGTTATAATCAGAAAATATCTGTGATTATTTTATTTGGGACTTTCCTAAACTAATTTTTATAGGTTACTATTAAAGTGTAAAATGATTTATATAGGGGAGAAGGATATTGTCTTGTCCTGCAAAAAATAACAACGGTAGGGAATATACTTATTTAGATTATAAAGGCTACAGTAGTATAAAACATAAAAGAAATGCTTTTAAGAAAAAGAGTATGATCAGGTTTAAATTTCTTATTTTATTATGTTTACTGCTAAGTTTTGTACTGCCTAAAGCTATGTCTGGCATGTATGATTATTTGTTTTTAAATCAAGTAAGAAATGTAAATATAACTGTACCTGATGACATGTCTTTATTAAGAAGCTCGGAAAAGCTTCTGGCTAATGATTATTTCCTCGGTAATAACACCATTGGAGATGTGAATTTTTCAAATCCATTAATCAAAACTCCCGTATTAACAGGAAAAATGCACAAGTTAACAGCAAGACTCAAGCAACTTGCTGCTCAAAGTCCTCAGATAGAACCCGGTATTTTTATATTTGATTATTCAACAGGTAAATATGTTGATATAAAGGCAAATCAGGATTTTCCTACTGCAAGTATGATAAAAATTCCTATTTTATTGCAATTGTTCAGAAAGGTTGATTCAGGACAGGTTAATTTAAATGACAGGATGACATTGACGGATTATTTTGTCACGGCAGGGTCAGGATATTTGCAGTACAGGCCTGTAGGGTCCCAGTTTTCAATTTATACACTGGCTCAAAGAATGATACAGGAAAGTGATAATACTGCAACTAATATGCTGCTTTCAACTGTAGGCGGAGTAAATAATTTTAACAGAATAATTAAGTCATGGGGATTTAGCAAAACTTATATGTCAAACTGGCTTCCTGATCTTGACGGGACAAATTTAGCCACCCCGCATGATTTTGGGACTTTACTCTATAACATAGACAATCCGGAATTTTTGAGTTTGCAAAGCCGGGTAAATATCTTTAGTATTATGAGTAACGTAAGAAACAGATTTCTCATCCAGGCAGGGTTGCCTGACAACGTTCAATTTATCCATAAAACAGGTGATATTGGAACTATGCTCGGTGATGCAGGTATTGTAATACTGCCGAACGGAAAAAAATACATAATGGTTGTAATGGTCAAAAGGCCATGGAATTCTTATGTAGCAAAGCAGTTTATAATTGATGCTTCTAAAGTTACATACAATTCCTATATTAGCAATGATTTATAAGAATTAATTTGATATAACCCGGAAAATAGGTTGCTTTGAACGGTTCTAATTAATTTTGATGCTCGTATTTTGTCAGAAAATATTCGGCTATTATGTGTAATGCTTCAGAATTGTGTTTTAAAGAATATTTATTTTTTATTATATTAAAAGCTTTTTCTACAGAAGGTGTAATTCTAAGATCCTGCCTAAATCCCTCTTTTTTACTTGGTCCTCTTTTATTTGTTTTTTTATTTGACATGTTATTTAACTTTCTCTTTTTTTTGTTATTTTTTATATCCATACATATTTATCTCGCAAATTTATTAAAAAATCAACAACGAATTTACATATTAAATATAAAAATATTGTATTAGTCAAGAATAACAGTATAACAGTAATAAAAATTTTTGATATTAATAAGGACAGCGGAAAAATTCTTCGGCGACGCGAAGGTGGCGGCTAAGTATTTTTTATTACGTCCTTAATCAGCATTTAAAACTGCTAAAAAGAGACTTATGTATAACAAGAGGCCTTTGCACAACTTAGAAAAAGAAGTAAGAATCAAAAAACCTTCGTTACCAGCTACAATTTCTATTTTTATCAATGCCTGCTTCACAATACCACAATGCAATAGTTTGAAGTTTAAAATTATTAAAACAATATGATATATGTGGCATTAATATAAAAAATTCTGTATTATAGAAAGATATTATACAGTTTATAATATTCGGAGAAAATGAAGTACAATTAAGCGGTATAATTTTTTAAGAGCCTGTTTGGTTAAAAACGTAAAAAATAATTATAATCAATAAAAGGCTCGTGCCCACCTCATCTATGATGGGGATTCGGCGGGAGTGCAAGCATTAGCTGAAACGACTTGCCCCAAGCAAGATGTTGGAGGCTTTAGCCGAACACGTTCCAAGAACTTTAGGTTTTATCGAAAAACAAATTATTTGGTATCAGCACAGTTAGGGAGAGTTTTAAAAAATGTCATCTGTTTTGGAAAAAATAAACGAACTTGGGCTGGATCTGCCGCCTGCGCCTAAACCTGTTGCGGCATATATTCCTGCAATCAGGACAGGCAATCTTATTTTTACATCAGGTATTCTGCCGATGAAAGATGGAAAAGTTATGTATACAAAAGAAATAGGTGGTTTTTTAAATTCTGTCGAGCAGGGTTACGAAGCTGCAAAATTGTGCGCCCTGAATGCACTGAGCGTAATTAATGATATTACAGGCCTTGATAATATCGAAAAAATCATCAAGGTAACAGGATATGTAAACAGTTCCCCTTCTTTTAACGAACAGCCAAAAGTTATAAACGGCGCATCTGATCTGCTTGTTAACATATTTGGCGAAAATGGCAAACATGTCCGTTCTGCAGTCGGAGTAAATGAACTTCCTTTAATGGCATCCGTAGAACTTGAACTGATTGTTCAGGTTAAAAGCTAAATTTATGTACTTTTTTAGAAAAAATAATTTAAAATTGTATTACGGCAATATTAAGGTAATTTAAATGGCAAAAATAAGACAGCTAAAACATCATGATATTAAAAAAATTCAGGCAATGATCCAGTACGTTGTTCCAGGAGTTGCTTCAAATTTAATATCCGAAGATAAATTTATTATATTTCCATTAAATTTAATTCATAGTTTATTGCCGGTTAATATGAAATTTTTTCAGGAAACTTTTGTAGCTGTTGAAGATAAGGAAGTATTAGGCTTAATTAGCCTTACTCCTGATACAAAACAAAAAACCAGGTGGAGAATAAATAAATTAATCTTGAATTTTAATGCGTATGATGTGGGCAAACAGCTTATAGACTTTGTCGTAAACAAATATGGCGGTGCTGGAGTTGAAACATTTATTACCATTTTAGATGAAACATCTGCTGAGGCAATTGCATTATTCAAGAATAATTGCGGATTTCGAAGCTGTACAAATATTCATGTGTACGAAATTGATAAACTCAGGGCAGACAAAGAAATATTCCTAAATAGTAATCTTTTAAGAGAAATGAAATCTTCTGATGCCAAAAATTTACAGGAATTTGACCAGCAAAGTATTTTTCCACAATACAGAATCTCTCTTATGAATAACCAGTCTGATTTTAAAGTAGGTTTAAGAAGTATATTTGCAAATAATTTAACCGGATATCAGACAAAAAAATTTGTTTTTGAAAATCCGTCAAAACATGATATAGAAGGTTATATAAATATAACTACAAAAGAAGGTAGGCACTTCTGGGCTGATATAGTATTATCTTTAGCTTTTCAGGAATATTATCCTGATATTTTAAATTATATTGTGAGTTATATAAGTTGTCAGTCAAATGATGCCAAATTATCTGTTTACGTTAGAAAATACTATCAAAGCAATGATAAATTAAGCGAGGCTCTTTTGACCAATAACTTTAATATAACCCAGCGTTATCAGGTACTGGTAAAAGATTACTGGAAAGCTACCAAGGCACCTGCTGAACTCAAGACTCCAATTGTAATTTTCCCTGAAATAAGGAGTCCTGCCTGTAATGTAGTCGATTTACAAGATATTTTCTGGAGATAAAACTTTGCATCATCACGGACATGGCCATAATCATACATACAGTAATGCCAATAAACTTACAATCATTCTGATCCTGACTGCCGGCTATATGATTGCAGAGTTTTTAGGAGGATTATTTACTAACAGCCTGGCACTGATGGCTGATTCGGGTCATATGTTGAGTGATGCGGCAGCTTTGGGATTGTCTCTATTTGCTACCTGGCTTTCTTTAAAGCCGGCATCTGCAGAAAAAACTTATGGCTACTATAGAAGTGAAATTTTTGCCGCTTTAATTAACGGTATTGCACTTGTTGTTATCGCAGTTTTTATTATATGGGAGTCTTATACAAGATTTTTCACCCCTTACCATATTAAGGCCCCTGTTATGATAATTATAGCGATCGGCGGACTGATTATTAACATTATAGGTGCTATGTTATTGCACAAACCAAGTAAAGAAAATCTTAATATTCATGGTGCTTTTTTGCACATTTTAGGTGATCTGCTTGGATCAGTAGGCACTATAATAGCAGGTGTTTCTATTCTATTCTGGAACTTTTATCTCGCTGACCCGATTATAAGTGTTATTATCGCTATACTGATATTGATAAGCGCAATAAATCTGGTTAATGAAGCAGCAAATATTCTTCTTGAAGCGTCACCATCCCACATAAATGTAAACGCTATTGAAAAAGAATTAAGTAAACTGCCAAATGTTATTAATGTTCATGACCTGCATGTATGGAGTATTTCTAAAAAAAATATTGCCTTAAGTGTTCATGTTGTGACGGCAGAGGCGGGAAGTCACAAGTTATTATGCCTGATTGATGAGCTTCTACTGGAAAAATTTGAAATCAGGCATACAACAATTCAGCTGGAACCCGAAAACTTCCATGAATCTGGCTGCCCTTTTTAACGTTATTTTTTATCTTGTTTTACGGGTATTTAAAAATTAAATTTCTGAGTTATGTAGAGAACTCTTTCTTGAAGATAAGCTTGGTATCGAAGTTAATTTGTTTGAAGGATAATAAAAAGCCTCATTACTGGTATTCTATCGGGTAAGGAATATATTCGCTGAGAAGGTAAGAGATGTACCATAAAAGAAATAAAAAAAAGTTATTAATAGCTATTATACTTGCAATAGTAGCCGGTCTCTCTGTGTATAATTCGATGAACAGTCAAAAAACGACTATCAATACACTTAACCAGAAGTTGAACGAACAGCAGAAAACAATCAATCAACTAAAAAATTCACCAGATCAAACCGAAAACGGCATTCAGAGCCAAAAAATTGTTGTAGCAAAACAAATAATAAAAGCCGGCACTAAATTAACCCCGGAAATGCTGGAATTAAAGGAATATGCTCCGCAAGCAATACCGCAGGGAAGTGTTAACAGTATATCAATGCTGTCAGGACAAATTGTTGCAAAAGATGTACCACAGGGCAATCCTGTAATAAAGTCTGAAACCATAGGATTACAAACTAATGATATGAATATTCCTACAGGAATGAGAGCGATTACCATTCCTGTAAATTATGTTCAGGGACTGTCTTCTTTTATTACTGTAGGTTCAAAAATTGATATTATTTCTGTAAAAAAAGATCAGGATCCTGAATTTGTCCTTCAGGGAGTACATGTTATTTCTCTTGAAGGATCAACCCTATTAAATAATGGCAATAATTCATCAAAAGCATCTGCAATTACTTTACTGGTACCGGTAGGTTCTATTTCAAGACTTGTTGATACGATGATAGATGGTAAGTTGCAGATTGTTGCAAGAGGAATAAGCGATAATCAAGTTATAAAAAGTTATACTCGAATGAAAAAACACAGAAATATTAATAATTATTCTTCAGTTGGATTCCCGATACCGGCAGCACCGCCATGTTCGATAAAGTTACCCGAGATAAGCAACGCAAACAATCCGGCACCGGTATTAATTCCAAAAGGTCCAAAAGTTGAAGTTATTCAGGCAAATGTAAAATCAGAAGTGAATTTTAATAGTGATCTGTAAGGATATCTGGTAATTTTATGAAACTGTTAAAAATAAATCTTTTAATATCTTTAATACTTGGCTGGAGCGCATTTCCTGTATTTGCAGCCAACTTACCCGACATTAGGGGATTGAATAATGATCCTGTTAAAATCCAGACAGGAACAGATTCTCAATATATGCAGGCAAAAGAAATTATTGATACAAATAAGCAGCCAAGCCATACAAAACTGATCCTGAGAAAAAAGACTACATTAAGGGGCAATGTTTCTGAAATGACGGCTGTTGTTGGAAAATCACAATTAATCAGATTTGATGAACCGGTTAAAAGAATATCTTTAACCAATCCTGCACTTGCTGACCTTGTACTTATTTCTCCCAAAGAAATGCTTCTAAACGGTAAAGCGGCAGGACTTACCAGTTTAATTATCTGGGGAATAAAAGGAGATCCTGCATTTTTTAATCTTTATGTTAAAAATGATTCAAGCCAGTTTTTAAATGCTTTAAAAGCTACATTGCCAAATGAAAATCTGGACCTTAAATTTACTAATGACTCAAATGTTGTGCTTTCAGGGAAAGTCTCATCCGCTATTGTAAGAGATCAGGTTAAAAACCTTGCTCAGGCATACGGGTTAAAACTTGTTGATCTGTCAGAAAGTCCCGTACCTCAGGTTATGATTGAAGTTAAAGTCGCTGAAGCCAGCAGGTCTTTTGTAAAAAATCTCGGAACCAGTTATGCACTGGGCAAATTGTCATCAAATTCACTTTCCTCGATTAATGCTGAAACAATGTCCGGTTATGGACAGGCAGCAGATTTTCTGGGCAGCCTGAATGGAATAAGACTCCTTTCACACCAAGGTGATTTAACAGCGCTGCTAAATGTTGCTGAACAAAAGGGGCAGGTTAAAGTTCTTGCAGAACCCAAACTGCTTTCTACAAACGGAAATAAAGCAAGCTTTAATGCAGGACAGCAAATACCATATCCGTCTTCCATAGACAGAAACGGTAACATTGCGTATGAATATAAAAATGTGGGAGTTATTGTTTCTTTTACACCTACCATAATGGAAAAATCAGGTAGAATTTCCTTAAACATTTCCCCTGAGGTAAGTCAGATAGATTCATCTTCAGCTATAAAGGTCGATAATTCGATTGTTGTATACGGAATTAAAACAAGAAAAGCGGATACAACCGTAGAACTTAATAACGGACAGACTTTAATTATGGCAGGTTTGCTGCAAAGAAACGATAATTCTGTAAGGAGTCAAATTCCTATATTTGGAAGCATCCCAATTATAGGACAACTATTCAGAAGCGATGAATACAGAAAAGACGAAACTGAACTACTGATTTTCGTCACACCTAGAATAATACAACCTGATAATAAAGTTGATGGAGTTTAATATGGATCCTGTCACAGTAATTATTATAGATAAGGATGATAGCTCAATATATTCTCTTAAAAAGAATTTTGAGAGTTCAGGCTGTAAAGTAATTAACACATTTAATAATCTAATGGCCGGTTATAATGCTGTTGTAGATTTAAAACCGGACATTGTATTTATTGATATATCAGAAAATATTGATCAAGCACTTGATATGCTTGAAAAAATGTCTGTACAGCACAGGTCATGTATAATATTTGTTTCATCCTATGAAAGCAGCACAGAGCTTGTAATTAAATCAATGAGGGCAGGAGCAAGAGAATTTTTAATTAAACCGATTCAGAAAGACAATCTGGATATTGCGCTCAAAAAGTCAAAAATGCTGCTTTATAATGAAAAAAAGGGTAACACGCAGAGCAGGATTTATACAATTTTTAGTAACAAAGGCGGAATAGGAAAAACAACTATAGCGACAAATTTGGCTTATAGTATATCTAAAACTACAGGACAAAGGGTTGCCCTTGTCGATTTAAATCTTCAGCTTGGTGATGTAACAACCTTTCTGGATTTACGCCCATCTTTTGATATTTCTTATGTTGCCAACAACATAAACAGGATTGATGAATCCTTTCTTTTGAGTACTCTTGAAAAATATAAAGATAATAATCTTTACATACTTGCAGACCCGCCTTATCTGGAACAGGCGGAAGAAATTACATCTGACCAGATAAGTGCTGTTTTGAACACTTTGAAAACTGTATTTCCGTATATTATTATTGATACAAGCAGTAATTTTGACAGCAAAACTATAACATGTCTTGATATTTCCGATAGCATACTGCTTATATCAATGATAAACCTGCCATCTATAAGAAATTCCCAGAGATGTCTGGATTTATTTAACAGACTTGACTATAATCCTGATAAAATTAAACTTATAATTAATCGTTATCTTGAGACTGATGAAATTACAGTTGAAGATATCGAAGAAGCACTTGGTCATAAAGTTTTCTGGAAAATACCCAATAATTATTTTACTGTTATGTCAGCAATAAATAGAGGATTACCTATATTGAAGGTTGATCAGAATAGTAATATAAGTCACAATTTTCTTGAATTTGCGCAATATCTGGTAAATAAACCAGACAAAACAACTAAAAACCCTGATAACAGGGACAAAAAAGCAGGATTGTTATTTAAGTCAGGTAATATCAGCTCTTTTATAAAAAGTATATTAAACATTAGTCAGTAAGGAGAAGAGAATATTGTCTCTCAAGGATCGTTTAAACAAGAGTAATTTGACCAAAAATTCTTTTTCATTAAATGCCATTAATGAAAATAGTTTAGGTGGAGCTTTATCATCTGAAATACAGAATTTAAAAGAAAAATTACATACTATTCTTGTAGAAAAGATTAATTCTACACCTTCATGGGATAAATATTCAGATGATGAACAAAAGCAAATAATCAGGCATTATATTGAAAAACGTCTTGTTTCAGAGCAGAAAAACATTCCTTTGAATAAAAATGAAAAAGAAATACTTATAAGGGGAGTTTTACAGGAAATAAAAGGTTACGGACCTTTAGACCCACTCCTTGCCGATCCTGCAATATCTGATATCCTTGTCAACGGGCCAAAACATATATATATTGAAAAAGAAGGCAAACTTTACAAGACTAACGTCAGTTTTAAAGATGATGCACATCTTATGAATATAATAGAAAGAATGGTATCAAAAGTAGGAAGAAGAATTGATGAAAAGTCTCCGATGGTAGATGCCAGACTCAGTGACGGATCCAGAATAAATGCTATTATTCCGCCTCTTGCAATTGACGGGCCATCTCTCTCAATAAGAAGGTTTAAAAATGATGCAGCAAATCTTGATAGCCTTTTGAAATGGGGCGCAATGACAACAGTTATGGCTGAAACCTTAAAAGCGGTAGTAAGAGCAAGATTGAATATTGTTATATCAGGTGGAACCGGCGCAGGAAAAACAACTCTTTTAAATAGCCTTTCTGCTCAAATTCCTAACGATGAAAGAATAATTACTATAGAAGATTCAGCAGAATTAAGTTTACAACAGGATCATGTTGTAAGACTTGAAACCAGGCCTCCAAATATTGAAGGAACAGGCGCTGTAACAACACGTGATCTCGTTATAAATTCACTTAGAATGCGCCCTGACAGAATAATAATTGGGGAATGCAGAGGAGCAGAAACACTTGATATGTTACAAGCCATGAACACAGGTCATGACGGATCATTAACTACTCTTCACTCCAATACGCCAAGAGACGCATTAAACAGACTTGAAACAATGGTTCTATTTTCAGGAGTTGAACTCCCTGAAAAAACTATAAGATCCCAGATAAGCTCTGCTGTTCAGGTTCTGGTGCAGGTCAGCAGGTTAAGCGACGGTTCCCGCAGAATTACCCATATAACCGAAATTGTCGGAATGGAAGGCTCAACAATTGTTATGCAGGATATATTCAGATGGGAACAGTATGGTATAGATGAAGATGGAAAAGTTGTAGGATGCCATATTGCAACTGGTATCAGACCTAAATTTTCAGACAGATGCAAAGCGAAAGGGATTAAGTTATCTCAAGAATTTTTTAATACCAGTACACCTCCGGTTTATTTATGCCAGAATCCTCCAAACAAGAGGCCTGTAAAGGGACAAACAAATGGAGTATCCATAGATCGCAACGCAATTATTGAAAATAAATCAAAAAATTCAATAAATAATACTTTAATAAACAGATTAAAGAAATAAATTACTTTGGGAATAGTAGAATGAGTCCTTTATTATTAAGTTTAATAGTCGGAATATTAATTTTTATTGTTATATTAGAAACTTCTGCCGATAATAAAGACGCTGATCTTGATATGGAAAGAAGGCTTAGAGAAATCAAAGACTCAGCATATGACATAGCTGAAGTTCAAAGAAAAGACTCAAACCTGAAAAGTAACATAAAAGTTTTAATTCAGGATACTGAATACAGAATAATTTTATTAGGCAAATTACTTGATAAAATCAAAAGTACTAAAGAAATCAGAAAAATGCTGAAATTAGCCGACATTAAGCTGACAGTAGATATATTCTTGATTTTTGCAGTATCAGGACCGGTAATTTGTTTATTCTTTGCCCTTTTAATTCCTGCAAAAAGTTTTATGTTTGTTGTATTTGCTATTCTACTATTTTATATGCCTTTTTTCCTGGTAAAACTTAAAATTAAAAAGAAACTTGAAATGTTTACACATCAGTTTCCTGATGCACTAGGCCTTATATCAAGTTCATTAAGAGCCGGACATTCTCTTACTTCATCATTTCAGATGGTGGTACAGGAAATGCCCGAACCTATAAGCAGTATTTTTAAAACAGTAATTGACGAAATATCTCTTGGAAAAGATACAAGATACGCGCTTGAAAGCATGGAACAAACTTTACCTGCCAGTTTAGATTTAAAGTTTTTTATAACTTCTGTGCTGATACAGAGGGAAATTGGCGGCAATCTGGCTGAGATACTGGATAACCTTAATGGAACAATAAGGGAACGCTTTAAAATTATTGGACAATTAAAAGCCCAGACTTCTCAGGCAAAATTATCAGGAATGATTTTAGGGTTAGCGCCTATTGTTCTGGGTTCAATAATAGGTATAATCAATCCTAATTATTTAAAACCATTGCTAGAAAGCGGCTTAGGGCAGATGGTACTATTTTTTTCAGCAATATGGGCGTTCATAGGCTTTATTATAATAAAACAAATAACTAATATTAAGGTATAAATATGGAAATATTATCTTTAATCCTTTGCACTGTATTTTTCTTCTATATAATAAACAATTTTATTCTGGACAACGACAGGGATTTGCTTGAAATAAGATTAATGAAACTTTCTCAGGAAAAAGAAGATGCTGTTCAGGAAGATAAATTTAGCAAAAATGAAATTAAGCAGGGGATAATTGAATTATTAAGACCTTTAACTTCAAGCATTCTCAAACAAAATAAGAAAAAAGTCCTTAAACAATTGCTTCTTGAAGCAGGTTATCCTTCTGGAGATGAAGAAGTATTCAAGTTTATGACTTATAAAATATTATTAGCAGTTTTAGGACTGATATTTGGACTGGTAATGTCTCTAATATCCAATTCACCTCCGGATTTACAGATAATGCTGTGTACAATAACGCCTGTATCATGTTACATATTATTTGATTTCAGGTTAAAACGCATTATAAAAAAACGTAATGACGAAATATCCCACAATTTGCCGGATACACTGGATCTTTTAACGGTTTGTGTCGAAGCTGGACTTGGACTGGATGCCGCACTTGTAAAAGTTTCACAGGAACAAGCAAGAACCGCACCTATTTTAGCTAAAGAGCTTGGGAGGGTGAGTAAGGATATTCAATCAGGCGTCGTCAGGCATGATGCATTCAGAAATCTTGCAAACAGAAATAACGTACCGGATTTAAAAACGTTTGTTGCACTTTTAATCCAGACTGATAAACTTGGCACAAGTATATCCCAGTCTTTAAGAACATATTCTGATACAATTAGAACTAAAAGAAGGCAAAGGGTAGAAGCTCTGGCTCAACAGGCGAGCGTTAAAATGGTTATACCGCTGGTTTTATTTGTATTACCGGTTATAATGGTCGTGCTTATAGGACCTGCAATAATAAACCTAATAAAAATGCAGGGAATTGGGCATTAAAATCAGATAGGATTTTTGGTTTATATTAATTATAGTATTGTTGATGAATTTTTTTACGATCACGAGTTTTTGCTGCTCCGCCTGTTGGAGTTGATTTTTTACAGGGTTTCTTCGTTTTATCATAGATTGTACAAGTTTTTGTTTCTTTTTGAGTTTTCATTCTTTTCTGTTTTGTAGCAGGGTTTGTTGTATTTTTTATGGTTTTAGCTGTACACTGTCCAACAAATGCTGAAGAAGCGAAAACACAAGTTAGTAAAAAAATTATAAGTTTTTTCATTTAAATTCTCCTTGATTCGCTACTAAGGAAGTAATAAAAAATGCGTAAGTATTTTTTATTACTTGTGAAATCTTGATAGACAAGAAGCAGCCTACAAAAATTCTTAGCCGTACAAGAACGAGTTAGAGCCTCTAATGCCGGCTCAACGCCACCATTTCGGCTCGTCACTCCCGCTTTGCACCGCCTTCGCGTCACCGAAGAATTTTTTCCGCTGTCCTTATCACTACTGTTTAAAATAAATTTATAAAATTATCTATCAAAAAATTTTACACTCATTCCCCATGCGAACATAATAATTTATTCTAATTAAGCTGGAATGAAGTGTATTTCTGGAAAAAACTTCTTTTAATATATATACTTAAGTAATTTTATTAATGTTTTTAAAAAACAAATAACCTAAAATATACTTTAAAAACTGATTGATTTAATAAAATAAAGTAATTATAAATAAAATTTTATAGAGAAACATAGTAAATTGCCCCGAGACCTTTACTATATAAGGAGCACAAACATGAATACTATGCATACGAATTCTAATATTTACCTGATTGAAGGAATTTTGCTAATTATCCTGGGAACTTTTGCAATCTCATTACCGCAGTTTACTAGTCTTGGCGCAGGGATAGTTCTTGGTTTTGTCCTTTTTATTGGCGGATTATACAAGTTTCTCAGGACAATAAAACTTAAAGAATATATTCATCATTATATTCTGTCAATGGCATCAGGATTGATTGCAGGAATATCCGGTTTATATCTTTTGGTTAACCCGATCAAAGGCATTTATTTAATGACAATTTTGCTGGCATGTTATTTTCTGGTTGATGGTGCAGCCTCGGTTGTAATGGCATTACAGTCAAGAGATAACAAATACTGGAATATTCTTTTACTTAGCGGGATTATATCATTTGTACTTGCCGTTTTAATTATAAGCGGTCTTCCATATTCCGCACTCTGGACACTGGGACTTCTTGTTGGCATTAATTTAATTACCTACGGAATTTCAATCACTTACGCAGCAGCCAGTTCCGGTAGATTTTTTAACAAGGTATAATTAATTATTGAGATTGTTTTACTACAAATTATTTCTTGCCTGTTGTATCCAAAACAGCAAAGTGCTGTTATTATTATATTAATCAATGAAATTAGACAGGGAGAAAGTAAATGCTTATAAAATTATCGCTCAAAATAGGTGCTATATTAGGTGTGCTTCTTGGAGTGATATTACTTATACCTTTCATCAACGGGGTTTCTTGTTTTATATTATATACTTCTGTAGGTGTAGCAGTAGTTTACTATTTGAAGAAAAGAAATCTGGTAGGTTTCTTATCATATCAGGATGGGGCGTTAATTGGGGCAGTGTCAGGTTTTATTTCACTTATAACAGCTGCAGTTGTTTATTTGCCGGTATCATATTTTCTGGGAATATTATTCAATCCAATTTCTAAAGCAGGATCAGCTCTTTTTAGCTCACTTATCGTTGCCAGTTACAGTATGTTTGTTTTAACGATGATAGTCATTTTTATGGCATTATTAAGTGCTCTCTTCAATGCTTTTAGTGGACTTATTACAACTTATGTCTATGGAATAACAGAACAAAAACCTACAGAAGAAGAAACAGATTTTATTATTGAATAAATAAAAAACAAAATAGCCATAAAATCCTGAAAATATTTTCAGGATTTTATGGCTATTTTAAATTTGGTAAGTATCCCTTGATGGCACGTAAGATATTAACAGAGTTTAATTAAAATTATAAAGGAAAATTAAGAATGGAAGAACTAAAAGAAAAGATTAACAAATTACTATCAACTATCAATTCTGAAAGTTTAAAAGGTATGAACATTAATAGCCTTGATATTAGTTTTAGTTATGATAATAGTAATAAGTCAGTTAAATTAAGTTATCTTGACTGATAATATATTTTCAAGAGGGACAAACCAAGCAGTAGTCTTGGTTTGGACAAGGATATTTTCATTAATATATTCATAAGTTGCTTCTTGCTGATTAAAAGATATAAACTGACTCCTTGAACTTTTATCATCCCCTCCAATTATTATATTAGTATAAAGAACAATTCTTCTATTTTCTTGGTATTTTTTGTCGATAATAACTTTTAAGCTCTCTACATCTTTACTCATGTCTAATTCCTCCCAGTTTATTAACCCAAAAACATGGAATAACAAAGATAAATTAAATGCAAATATCCATATATGAAATAATGTAAATTTAAGGAAAAATAATTTACATTTAACCTGCTCTTAATTTATAATGATTTACAAATAGCGTGGGAGTAAATTAAGGGGGTTAAATAAGTGGTTTTTGAGCCAATTAATCAAAGGTCTACTATTATAGCTTTAGATTATCAGTACAATATTTTTGACTTCACAAAATACTTAACCGAAACAGCAAAATTTAAGGGATATTCCTTTAAACAAGTGCCTTTAAATTTTCAAACAAATTCTCCCGATAAAGAGGAGGCAGCTAAACATATAGCAAGTATACCTATTGTTTCCTTTAAGTCCGAAAAAATAGGTATAGATGTAACATTAAATGGTTTTGAGAATAAGCTCGATATCGTAAATGATAATTTTGATCCAAGTAATACACATAATTATACAGATATTGCTTACAATCTAATTCAATCAAGACTCTCTTTAATCTCAGCTTTTGGGATAAATTTTATATCTAATTTTGAGTTCAATAAGAAATTAAAGCTTTTAAACCCTGATGTAGTAGATACAATCAAAGATTTTTCAAAAAATCTTACATTCCAATTAGTATTGCCGATTGAATATGCTGATTATACAGTAACTTATAAAGTTCAAAAGCTTATACCAGAGGTCAAAAACGCTAACAGAATATATCAGATTGATGCAAATTTTCATATAGACTTGGCAGACAAGGATATTGAGGAAAAATTGTCCTTGTTTAAAGGTAATTTGAGTAACTTAAAAGGTAACCTGTACCAAATCTATTATGAAAGATGTCAAGAATTTCTGAGTTTGCATTATGAAGAATAAAAATGGATATGAAGAATTTAAGCCAGAAACTTCTTCAAAAGGGCAGAGAACTTTTGAAGAACAGCAAGGTACTATTGGAACGCCAGTTAAGATTTCTAATGAATCTTTAGCATATAGTATAGAAAATTTACAAATTCAGATTAACCAACGTGTAGATTACCTTGAAAAAAGCTATGATGATAAATTTTGTACTATGGACACAAACCTCAAAACAATAGATGATAAATTAGATAGAATATTACACTCAAAGCAAGCAACTATACATACAGTAATAACTATACTTAGTTTTCTTGTCGCTTTTTGGGTTTTCTCTAATAATATTGTCGGCCAAAACAATGTAATGATGACCAAAATAATTGATTCTGATATTGGTAAAGCCAAAGCTGATATAATGTTAGTTATTCAGACTAAAACATCAGATTTAAAAGATATTATTAATAAAATTCCAAATAAAGGTAAATAATCAATGTCCATAACATCAGACGAATTCAACAATTTTATAAAACGGGCTTCCCTGCCATTGGGACGATTAAGTGAAACAAATGAGCCTGAGAATGACGAAGATTGTAACGATACACAAACTCATTCAGATAGTTCTGGAGATATTTTGGACTAATTGCGTGATAAGTACCGTTAACACTTCTTTTTAGCTGACTCCAAAACCCTTCAAGGGTATTTGTGTGAGCTGTTCCATTAACATACTCATTTAAGCCATGATTAACAGTTCTATGTTTGTAACCCTGTAAAGAGATTTTTTTATAGGATTTATATTCGTCGGTCATTAATTCTGTTCCCTTTTCGACGTTTTTACAGATAAAAGGTGTAATTGTTGATGATGTAGTATCATTAACAACTTTTGCCATAACTTCCCCGTTTCTTTCAGCAACGCCAATTATAGGGGTTTTACCTTCTGCCCCACGTCCACGTTTACCCCTTCTTTTACCGCCCATGTATGTTTCGTCAGCTTCAACAATACCATCTAAGGGCGTTCCGTCCTGATCTTGATTATCAAAAAGTAAACGAATTTGTTTAGCCATACGCCATGCACATTTATAAGTAACTCCTAAATGTCTTTGTAATTCTTTAGCAGAAACACCGTTTTTAGAATTAGCAAATAAATATATAGCAAAGAACCAATTTTTTAAACTTGTAGAGGATTTATGAAAGATAGTATCAGCTAATGGGCGTAATTCAAAACCACAAAAAGCACATTTATAACATTTACGTCCGCTTATCTTATAAAATTTAGTTGGTTTATGGCATTTAGGACATTCTTTAAGGTGTCCGTAACGATGGTTAAAAATTTCTTGCAAACAAGCATCATCATCAGGATATTTTTTGTTAAATTCTTTAACTGTAAATTTTTCGCTCATCTTTCTAAATCCCTTTCCTACTTTGATTTTATTAGTTTATCAAAATAGTTACGTGTTGTCAAGGGATACTTACCTTAAATTTTCTTAACATTCTAATTAAAACAGGAAATATTGAACTTTTATAATCTTTATTAAGGAAGTGATAAAAAATGCGTAAGTATTTTTTATCACTTGTGAAATCTTGATGGATAAGAAGCAGCCTACAAAAATTCTTAGCCGTACAAGAACGAGATAGAGCCTCTAATACCGGCTCAACGTCGCCATTTCGGCTCGTCACTCCCGCTTCGCACCGCCTTCGTGTCGCCGAAGAATTTTTTCCGCTGTCCTTAACATTTCAAAAGACATTAAGAAGAATCAAGAGTAACATTAACAAGAAAAAACCTTGCAATTTACAGGATCAAATTAAAATGAACGTTAATTTCCCTGATATTAATACAGACTATTACAGAAACAGACAAATATTGAGTTTTGGGAAAGCCCATCCAAACTGTACAACTACTAAAACAATAGAATGTGCTGAATTCTGTCACGTAAATTCAATATTAGTTAATTATTTGAAGCAAACTTATCCTGGCTCCTGGTTTGCTAAAATTGACAATAAAACAGCAAAAACTATGGTAAGAACTTTTTTTAAAAACTTTTTTGAAGTAGAAGATTCAAAAAAATTATCTTGTAGAACTGTTCAAACAGTACAAGCTAATTCAGAAATTGAACAGGGTTTTATAATATTATATGGAGAGTCAAATTTTAATAATGCTTTAAAGAAATATTTAGAATTTTTAAAGGCCGAAGATAAAAAGAAATTTATATTCAGTAGCTATATAGAAAGAGTAAAATCTTTAAATCTAGTTCCACAAGTAACATCATATGATATTTTAAGGTCAGGTTGTTCTGATTTACAACCAAGTACAAGTAAACGTACAGTTAAACTATGTACAGTTAGAAATGAAATAATATCAGAAATCCTTAAAAAAAATGATATTTCTTCGGAAGTTCTAATAAATGACGAAATTGAAAACCATATAAATTTTGGTAAACTTGTGAAGAAGTTTATTTCTATTCTTAAAGAATCCAATTATAATAAGTTTTTTTGTCAAATCGCAGAGAAACTAAAGGAATCCCCTAATAATTATAATGAAGACACATGTATTGAATATGCAGAAAAATTTGCTCTTGATGTAAAAGAAATCCTAAGTGAAATAAACATAAAGTGAAATTTATTTGTTAAATATTTGCACATATATACCACTTCAAATAGATCCGAAAGTTAAACTCGCTCTGGTATAGATGCCCTGATCTGTTACATAATATGCTATAAATAATTATGTATAATAAAAAATGCCTTTAAAAAAGTGTACACAAAAAAATTTTGTTCATGATAATATATGAACTTAAATATGACTAATGAATGGAGGAATATATACCATTGAAAAAATACGACATACTTTGCATTGTTAAAACCAGTCTTGATATAGAAAATGTTGAGAAGGCCATCAAAAATATCGAAGATTCTATTAAAAACTTTGGTGGTACTGTTTTAAATACAGACAAGCTTGGTCGCAAAAAATTAGGTTATGAAATTGCAGATTCAAGAGACGGTTTTTATGTAAATTTCTCTGCTGAATTGCCGGCAAACAAAGTCGCTGACTTAAAAAGATATTTTAAGCTCAATGAAAGCGTTATAAGAGAATTAATTACTGTCCAACCAAAGCTCGCAACAGCAAGCAAATAAATTGGAGGAATAAATGAGTATCAGTAAAGCAGTAATAATGGGTAAAGTAGTGAGAGATCCAGAAAAACGCTACACTACAAATAATATCCCGGTAACAAGTTTTTCCATAAATATTAGCGATAAAGAAGAATCTCTTCTTAGAATTATTGCGAAAGGAAAAATTGCTGAAATTTCAGCTGATACTGTTAAAAAAGATAAAATGGTAATCGTTGAAGGACGATTACAGACATTTACTGCTAAAACAGCAAACGGTGCAGACCGAAAAGGTGTTGAGATTGATGCACAATCTGTAGAGATTGTGGGTGAGTCAACAGGATCATCTGCTTCAGGTAGCAGAGATATAGATAATATCAGCTACGATGACGGTATTAGCAGTGATGATTTAATTGGTGAAGATGAAATACCCTTTTAGAAAGGAAACTTATGGCAAGATATAATCAAGGAAACGATTCCAGAAAAAAACGCAAAGTTTGTAACTTCTGTGTTGATAAGGTTGATGTAGTCGATTACAAGGATACACTCAGATTAAAAAGATTTTTAACCGAGAGAGGTAAAATTCTTCCAAGAAGAATTACCGGTAATTGCGCTTTCCATCAAAGAATGATTGCAGAAGCAGTTAAAAGATCAAGAGAAACTGCCTTAATTAGTTACGTATTTGAAGGTTAAACGTAAAAGGAAAAAACTCTGTCTTTGGATTGTGACAAATTTTAATAATCCTCACAACTTTTACTTAAATAGTGTATATTATTAAGTATGTTGTGGGGATAAATTTGTTTTATCAATAGAGATATGAGTGAAATTGACAGATAGATGGAAGAATCTTTAAAGAACCCTGATTTAGACTTTATTAAAATTACTGAAGACTGCAAAAAGCAAATTCAGGAAGATCCTCATAATCCTGAACCCTATAACATTCTGGGGACAACATTTGCGCTTTCAGGAAAACTGGAAGAAGCCTTTGAGACATATAATAAGCTTTTAAACATTGATCCTGACAATATTCAAACTTTGATAAATCTTGGAAGCACCCGATATTTAATGGGGAATTTTGAAGAAGCAGCGGAATATTACCGGAAAGCTATTGCTGTTGATCCTGATAATTACTCTCCTTACTTGAATCTTGCCAACATTTATGCCGAAGAAAACAAAGTAAATATTGCAATAAACTACTATAATGAAGCTATAAAACTGTGCCCCGATAAAGCTGAATTGCATGCAAGCCTTGGCCTTGCGTATCAGGATTTAAACAAATCAGAAAAAGCCATTGAAAATTATAATAAAGCGGTAAAACTTGATCCTGAAAATTATGAATATTATGTAGATATAGCCAGTGTTTATATGCAGGACAGCGACTTTGACAATGCGATCAAGTACTATAAAGAGGCTTTAAATCATAATAAAGAAGATTACAAGTCATATGTCTGTATAGGTAATGCTCTTTCAGAGCAGGGAAAATTTAACGAATCGTTTGAATATTATCAAAAGGCTCTTGAAATAAGTCCTGATTATGCAAAAGCTCATTTATGCTATGGAATTGCACTTTCCGAGTCTGGCATGACAGAAGAAGCTATAGAAAAGTACAAAAAAGCAATTACACTTGACCCGGAAGATTCTAAGATATATATTATACTGGCAAACACTTTTACAGAAAAAAACCAGTTTGACGAGGCAATTAAATATTATAAAGAAGCAATAAAACTCGATAATAAAAACATTATGGCGCACATGGCTCTTGGAAATACCCTTAATTTAATGGGCAAATTGGAAGAATCGATTGAATACTACAGAATTGCAAGCAAACTGGATCCAGAAAATGATGAAATATTCACTGTTTATGCAGAAGCAGTAGAAGAATTTACATCAAAGCAAAATAATAAACATTTGGAGGAGTAATGAGAGTATATAGGTCAGAATCACCCAATTTATTTGATAAAGGTATTAGTATCTTAAGTTATTATTCTTTGGGAGTTATCGGTTTTATATGGATGATTGTCTGCCATATTGCAGGCAAACCTCCAATGCCATTTGCAAAATATCATATAATACAGTCTATTTTTATCGGCATATGTATAACTCTATTTCAAATAATCCTGAGTATACTTGTTAATGCGCTTAGCATAATACCATTTTTAGCCAATTTAATACTGAATCTTATATTTTTTATTACTGCTTATCCTTTGATATTTGGTATTTCTATATTAAAAATATTCATATTATCGTTTGCAATATATATCTTTGTAACAATTGCCAAGTCACAATACACTGAAATACCATGGTTCTCAGACATGGTAAAAAAGTTTATCTAGAATTACGTATACAGTTATAGTTCTGGCGATAATTGATCAAATGTACGATCTGCTATTTTAAAAGTTAAAGGTTCTTCTTCATCTTCGCTTTTTTCACTGCTTAATGTACTGCTAAAGTAAGGCGTGGCAGGCACTTCATATCTGAGCCCTGTAAAGGTAGCCCCCGGTAAATCTTTTTTTGCTTGTTTTAACAGTACCTGATAATCAACATTTTTATTAGCTTTAATACCTAGTGCATCTTTAACACGGTCTATAATACCTAATTGGCTGTTTTTACCTGCTGATTTTCCAAGAGCTGCAGCCTTGGTCGTTTTGACGCCAACTGCTGAGAATAAAGTACTGACAGTTCCTGTACCCATTTCTTTACAGCCTTCCTCTGCTTTTTCTGTATCACCATCAAAATATCCAGATGCTGTTTTACCCAGTCCTGTCAATAACTGAATGCCGCCCAGTGCAAGTCCGGCCAATGCTGCGAATCTGCCAAATTTAGGTACTTTCTTAATTATATAACCTAAGCCAACTGCCATACCAAGGGTTTTAAAAGGATGTTTCAGCATTTCTTTAAAAGGGGCTGCTACACCGCTCATGAAACTACTTGCAGCTTTACCAAGTGTAAAACCTTCAGATTCGCTTGTGGAAGTACTTTCGCTTTCTTTATTTTGATATTCAAAAGTATCTGGTTTTAATTCATATGAGAAAGGTGAAAAAGGCACACCTGTTCCTGCCGGATCAATTAAATTAGGCTTTGTTACCTGACTTATTTCACAACGCTGAATCGTCATGCGAACCCCCTTATCATGTTTTTAAAAAAACATGATTTCGTATTACCCCTTATTAATATAAAAACAATTTTATTTTGATTATTGCTTAAATTATTATCAATTATTAAGTAGTCTTAATAATTGATATACTGAGAGATCGAAATAATTATACATAAATATAAATTTTAAAAAGCCTAAATGGCTGTGGTCAACAGGCAGTTAGGCTTTTGTGTTCATATATTTATGTATAATTATTGAGTGCATTTACTATATAAAAAGTGAGAGACAGTGGGGATGGTGAGGAGTGCGATAGTTGGAGTGGAAGCGAGCTACAACGAAAACGATGAGCTTTCAATCTGGCTTGCATAACTCATTCATGCCGGCAAGGAGAAATCCTTAACTTGTAATGGTATAATACTACTGATTATAAACACAGAGCTGGAATCATGACTGAAGAAAGAAAATGTTATATTCATAATACACCTACAAGACTAAGCTGTTCGGCATGTAACAGGCCTATTTGTCCTAAGTGTGCTGTTAATGCAGAAATAGGTTATCGCTGCAAAGAATGTGGAAAAAGGGCGGTTACTCATATTGAGCAGGTTTCCTTGCCAAAATTATTTTTGGGTACGCTGGTTGGTTTAATTGCAGGTACGGGAATAGGTTATTTATGGAATTATACTGCACGTTACGGTTTGTTTATAAATCTGGCAACAGCTTATTTTGTAGGGTATTGTATTTATTACTCGATGGTAAAAGTTATTGGATACAAAAAAGGCCGGCAAATTCAGATCATAGCAGCACTTATTGCTCTTGTCAGTGTATTATATAATCCAATATTACTTGATATTCAATACGGCAGTTTATTTTCGCTGGAATATTTTATTACAAATTTTGTTGTCATAGGACTGTCAAACCCGATGCGGATTTTTGCTGCAATTCTTGCAGCATGGGCTGCTTCAAGGCATTTTGATTTAGGATAAGTAATAGCCAGCATGTTGCTCTTATTTTTATGAATTATACTTTTCCCATATTATGCGCTTAATTGAATTATGTAAAATTTGATATACATAAGAATTGCAACTTGTTTTTGCATTTTATTATATTTCTGGTAATATTGTTGTAGACAAAGAAATATTAGTATTAAATTGAAATTGTGCACTGAATAAGAGAACAGTAAATGCTGAAAAACATATTTACGCTAGTTAGATCGGATCAGAAAAAGGTACATTCAGAGTTTACGGAGCAAGATGGAAGCAAAAAAATATTAAGATCAATAATTACAACTATTACAAGTGATCAAAATATTGATAATGCTTTAAACAAGGTTTGCAGTGATATATCCTGCCTTTTTGACGTATCTGCTGTTATTCTGACCAGGGGGCAAAATTCAGATACAATAATCACAAGTAATTACGGTATATCAAATTTTTTGAATACTGAAGATGAAGAAATATGTCAATGGATATCTTTAACGTTCAAAAAAGATGATAATTTGATTATTGAAGATATAAATAAATCAGTTATCCTACAAAAACTTAAAATGAATCTTGAAACAACCGGAATTAAATCCCTGATAGGTGTACCGATAAAATGTGAAGAAGCTATATTTTGGGGATCAATATTTATTGCAGAAAATACAATCAGGAAATGGACGGATTATGAGGTAAATCTGTTAAAAAATATAGCTGATCATATTTGTTTCGCAGTTAAACAGTCTGAATTGTGCTCTGAAATCAAAAAACTGTCTGAACGAGAAAAACTTCTTCAAAATATAACAGACATAATCAAAAATTCTCATGATATAAACGAAATAAAAAATAAATTAGTTGCTGAAGTTGGAAAAACCTTCAAAGCTGACAGATGTTTTATTGGAAATTTTAATCCTGTTGAATGTAAATTTATGCCTATTACATCTGAATATTTATCGTCTCCAGATGTAAGAAGTTTTATTGATTGTACGTTTGATAATGAAATGAGAGAATATTTTCAATATGTTCACAGTCAGGACCAGCAAACAGTTGTTAAAAATGTTGAAACACTGATTAGAGAACTTAATCCTGATAATAAAGGAATTAAAAAACTGTACGATAATTTTGGAGTCAAATCAAATTATGAATTTTCAATAAATTATAAAGGAGAATTTTTCGGTGTTTTTGCGCTTCATTATACTCAAATGACTGTTGAACTTATTGATGAAGATATAAATATACTGGCAACAATAGCAAACCAGATAGCCATATCATTAAAACAGGCTGAATTATTTCTGGAAATAAAAGAACAATCTGAAAGAGAAAAACTTTTAAGGAATATTGTTGAGAATATACGTAATGTTTTTGATATTGAAGAAACTTTAAATTCAATATGCAGAGAAATAGCTGTAGCTTTTAATGTTAATAGAGTTGAAATAGGTGATTTTAAAAAGAAAATTGCAGATAATTATCTTCTGTCCGAGTATAAAAATATCGAAAATATTAAAGGATCAAAAGATGTTGATATAGATACCAGAATTCTTTGCTATTTGCATACTAATGTTGTTGAACCTAACATAGTTAAGATTATAAATAATGCGGATCAGTCCGATATACCAGGTTATTTTAAAGATTATCTAAACAAACTGGGAGTTAAAGCAGCTGTTTATGTGCCGTTAACAGATGAAAATGAAAATTGGGGAATTATGGTTTTAACACATTACCATACTCCACGATACTGGACGAAAGAAGAAATTGCTTTACTGCAGGCATTATCTAACCAGATTTCTATTTCTATAAGACAGGCAAAATTATATACCCTGGCACAGCAGGCTTCCAATGCAAAAAGTGAGTTTTTAGCAAATATGTCTCATGAATTCAGAACCCCGCTTAATGCGATTATCGGTTTTACAGATATGATCAAAAGCGGAAATTATGGAAAATTACCTGATAAAGTAGTTAAATATTTGGATCATATCTCAAAAAGCGGAAACCATCTTTTAAATCTTGTCAATGATGTCCTTGATATTGCAAAAGTTGAAGCTGACAAAATTGAACTGAGATTTGAAAATATAAACTCAAAATTATTTATACAGGAAGCAATAACCGGAATAAAACCTCTTGCAGACATAAAAAAAATATCAGTTAATACTCGTTTGAAAGATATTAAAATAACAGCAGATTCAAAAAGATTCAGACAGATAATAGACAATTTATTAAGTAATGCGGTTAAATTTACTCCTGAAGGTGGTAAAGTAAGTGTTAAAACAAACTTTAATAAAGATAATTTTATTACTACAATAGAAGATACCGGAATAGGTATAGCAGAAGAAAATTATGACAAGATCTTTAAGCAATTTAGCCAGATAGATTCGTCCGACTCAAGAGCGCAGGAAGGTACAGGACTGGGATTAGCTTTAACCAAGAAGCTGGTTGAATTACATGGAGGTACAATTTACTTTACATCAAAATTTGGAGAAGGCTCAAAATTTACGTTTGAATTACCAATTAATCCTGAAAAAACATCAAAAACAGTATTAATTATAGAAGATAACCAGATGAACCTGGATTTAGCCAGAGAGGTTCTTGAAATAGCAGGTTTTGTTATTATTGGTGCAGATGATGCCGAAAAAGGGATTAATTTTGCTAAAGAATATCAGCCGGATCTGATATTAATGGATCTATACATGCCTGTCAAAAGCGGTTATGAAGTTTGTAAAGAATTAAAGGGAGATCTTCAGACAAAGCATATTCCAATTGTAGCCTTTACTGCCCTGGTTATGGAAAAAGACAAGGAAAAAGCTATTGAGTACGGCTGTGAAGGTATTATAAGCAAACCCATCAACATAAATACTTTTGTATCAATTGTTGAATCTTATATAAAAAATACCAGCACAAAAAAACAATTAAAAGCTGAACTTACTGAGGCATAGCCCAATCTGAAATACGGTACATAGCACAGCCTTTTGAAGTTGTTGATGTTGTTGATCCTGATACACAAGTATATCCGTCATTATTACTGCCCAGTGGATATGCCTTATACCTGCTGCCTCTTTTAACTACAAAGAAATAATGTAGATCCTTGCCGAACATATTTGGACCTTTATAGCCATTTATGTCAAAAAGTACATCTGCACAGATGTTAGCCAATGTACCGGATGGGGATTTTGCGGTACAACCGTTAGGCACATCTCCAAATCTGATTAATTGGCCATTATTTAAAACTGCTGAGGCGTAATCAGGCAAAACAGATATTTTAGTACTTTTATAATAGTAATATCTGGCACCATTAGGAAATATTTGAGACATTGGTCCTATCTTTGAATAACTCAGGACTGTCCCGAACTCCTGCCTGATATCCATGCTATTATGCCCAACTTCATAAAAACTAAAATCACTGCCATCTGCAACTAACTTATCAAGAGCATTTTGCAGTATAGACATCGCTTTTTTAGTACCAATATAATATTCCTGTTCTTGGGTATCTTGCAAAATAGCAGGTATTACTAAAGATGAGACAATACCAATTACGAGAAGAGTTATTAGAATTTCTGCAAGAGTAAAAGCTTTTTTCATAAGAAATACCAGATTTAATAATTTGTTGAATAATTACTTATTATAACTCGAAAACGCAAAATTTGTTCAGATGGCAAAAAGATTATCTGGCAGTCTACAATTATATAATACCCCCAAATATTATACTTTAAACAATATGATTCTTTCCTAATAGAGATTGTTGCATAACAAGAAAAACAAATTTTCTACATTATGAATTGATCTAACATAACTTCAGGACTAATTGACCACAAATAACAATTATGGAAACATGGTATTAACGAATCTATAAAAGACTGGACCAAATGATAAAAAAGATTGTTTTATTACTGTCGTTTTGCTTTCTAATAAATCCCTGTTTTGCAGTTGGTCAGGACAAATATGCATTTGTGTCTGCTGTTGAACAGAAGCTCTTTGGCTCTCAATTTAAGTCAGAAGATATTAACAAGCGTTTAAACAGAATTGAAATTAACGTATTTGGCATAAAAAGTGGTGGAACTCCATTAAACAGAATTAACAAATTAAAAACCGTTTTTGGACAGGAAGAAAAAAAGATTGAACCTGTTCAAAAAACTCAACCTCAAAATAAACCTGTTCAAAAACCTCCTTCTCATAAAAAAGTTCAGGAGGAAAATTTAACTGTAAGATACGCTGTAGTTGATGACATTGAAAAAAAAGTTTTAAATCATACATATACGCAGGACGATATTTATAGAAGACTTGGCAGACTGGAAACAGTAGTTTTTAGCAATACAATAAATGCACCTTTAAATAAAAGAGTAGAAAATTTGAAAAATGCAGTATATGGCAAAGATAAATCCGGTAATACCCAGATTGCACAGAAAGATCCAACCACATTAAATGATGAGTCCATCAGCCTGCTTCTTGGAAAAATGGAAACTGACACGTTTAACCGGACATATCCGAATGAACCTGTTGATACACGACTTTCCAGGCTGGAAATGCAATTATTTAACAGCGCATCACCTGAAGACCCTGTTAATGACAGGATAGAAAGACTATCCGCTGTTATTTCAGCCAGGCCAACAAACGAGCTTTATAAAGATATGTCTGCTATAAGACAATATCAGGATATGACAACCAAAATATCCGCAGCCGCAATTCTTTTACTGTTAATAAAAGGCCTGCTATTTTAAATTTGAACCCCCTGCATAACGAAAAGAGACGGTGAAAAGGTGAAAATGTGGCTGCGAAGAATTTTTGTAGGCTGCTTCTTGTTCGAGTTTTCTTCAGAAAAAACTCATTATTACCGGAAGAAATAACAAATTCTATCATGTTATTATAGTAGAAACACTTGCTTAGAAATAATGTTTTTAGTAATATAATTTCCTGACTTGTGTAAAATAATTAGTTTGAAATATAAAAAAGAGGTATTATAAATGTCAAAACAATGTGAAATCTGCGGTAAAAAACCGTTAAAGGCAAATAAGGTCAGTTTTTCTAATAAACATCATGCATACAGACAAAATCCAAACTTGCAGACCTTAAAAGTATCATTTAATGGCTCAATTAAAACCATTAAAGCATGTACTTCATGTATCAGAGCTAACAAAGTTGTAAAAGCTGGCTAATTAAATTAAACATAAAAAGACCGGGATTTCTCCCGGTCTTTTTATGTTTAATTTAATTCTCTCCCCATTAAAGAAGAAAGAAAAAATATTTAAGGACAGCGGAAAAAATTCTTAGCCGCCGACTTCGCATTGCCGAAGAATTTTTTCCGCTGTCCTTATTTCAAGCAATGTTAAGTTATTTTACGAAAAGCGGCGGGTTTAAACCATTCGGACGATGATTTTAAATAAAAAATAAAGCAAAATACATTTATAGATTTTTAATTGGTTTAGGGTTTTGTAACTTAGCTGGAAAAGTAAAGTTATCTGAGTTAAAAGAGGCTGGAAATGAATAAAATAAATGAAGATTTTGATGGGAAAATTAATAGAAAGAATGCTTTAATTTCTGTATGGGAAAATCAACATCCAATAATGTACTGGTGGTTTGCGTGTACTTCAGTTAGTCTCTGCTCTATCTATATAATGCTATTTTCTAAATTTTAATAATTACGTTAAACAAAAAACCTTCCTACTTAGGAAGGTTTTTTGTTTGTAAATTTGCTAAATGCTGGTTTATACACCAACTGTTTCGCAACCGCAAACATTGGTCTTGGTTTTTAATTCAGAAGCCTTGTCTGTATGTTCCCATGGAACATCTATATCAGTTCTTCCCATATGACCGTAAGAAGCAAGTAATCTGTAGAAAGATCCGTTGTTTTTTGCAGGAAGGTTTCTAAGGTCAAAGTTCTGAATGATGGCAGCAGGTCTCAGGTCAAAAGTTGTTTCAACAAGTTCGCTGATTTTATCATCACTTATAATACCTGTTCCAAAAGTGTCAACCATAACTGATACAGGTTTTGCAACTCCGATAGCGTATCCAAGCTGGAGTTCGCATTTTTTTGCAAGTCCTGCTGCAACGATATTTTTTGCAACATATCTGGCTGCATAGGCTGCGCTTCTGTCAACTTTGGTTGGATCTTTTCCGCTGAATGCACCGCCACCATGACGGGAGTAGCCACCATAAGTATCTACAATAATTTTACGTCCGGTTAGACCTGCATCTCCCTGAGGTCCACCTACTACGAACCTGCCTGACGGATTAATAAGGATTTTTGTTGTACCATCAGGTTTAACTTTGTCATCTCTAAGCACATATTCGATCACATGTTTTTTAAGGTCTTCTGCAATTATTTTTTGGATTTTATCATTGTCTGATTCTCCGTTGATTACAGGATCGTGCTGTGTTGAAATTACAATTGTGTCAATTCTTGTAGGAATACCATCAATATATTCAATAGTAACCTGAGTTTTGCCGTCAGGTCTGAGGTAAGTAAGAAGATTATTTTTTCTTACCTGTGTTAATCTCAGAGCAAGCCTGTGTGCAAGACTGATAGGAAGCGGCATTAGTTCAGGGGTTTCATCACAAGCGTATCCGAACATAATGCCCTGATCTCCTGCACCGATTTCATTAAGCTGCTGTTCATTTAATTTTGGAATACCGCGTGCTTCAAGAGCGACATTTACACCACCTGCAATATCAGGTGATTGTTCGTCAATGCTTGTTAAAACAGCACATGTTCTTGCATCAAATCCGCCGCTTGAGCTGCCAATATAACCAATGCTTTCAACTGTATCCCTGACAATTTTTGGTATATCAACATAACAATCCGATGTGATTTCGCCTGAAACAAGTACCATTCCTGTTGTAACAGATGTTTCTGCTGCTACTCTCGAGTTTGGATCTTTAACCAAAAATGCATCAAGTACAGCATCAGAAATCTGATCGCATACCTTGTCCGGATGTCCTTCGGTCACGGATTCAGAGGTAAATAAGAATCTTTTTGATACCATAAGTTTAAACTCCTTATAAAAAAATAACCTCGACACACTTATCAAGTATATAGAGGCTTCAGTTGGTATTATAAGTTTGTTCTTATATACCAACTTATCTCTCAGGATTAGCAGTTTAATAATACTATCCTGCTGGAATTAGCACCTTATATTAAGTAATTAAGTCAGTTTTAATACAGGTTGCCGGGCTTCATAGGGCCAGTCCCTCTGCCACTGCATTTAAGAGTTTAATAATCTCTTAAGCATACTCTTGATAAGTTGTATTATTGGAATGTTAGAATAAATTATAAAATAGGTCAAGGATAATTGAAATATTTTTAAAAAAATTGCCAATAAATCTTAGTTAAGTTGAGTAAAAAATTATTTTTCAGTAGTCGTACTGGTTAATGTTAGAAGTAATCCTTCAACTATATTTTTAAATTCGTTTGGCGGCAGGGTATTTAAGATGTTCATTGCACTCATTAAAGTAGGATTTTTATCATACCAGCGTCTTTTGTTAGAAGCTTTGTAAAGCCCGAGAACTTTATCTTTTCCGATGCTTAGTGTATCTTCATCAATTTGCTTGCTCTTTCTTATCAGATTTGCAAATTGAATAAGTGTAAGCGCAAGTTCTTCCTGAATATTTTCTGGTAAATCCTTCATTAAATTAAGAACTTTGTTCATAGCTGTCTCATTATCGTACCAGCGATTGTTAAAATTTTCTTCCTGCATAAGTAATTATCCTTAAATTAAAAGTTTTATTTATCCTTTAAAATTATAATTTAACTTATTTGTTTGGGCAAAAAATAATAGATTTATCAATAAAAAAGATATTCTCATCTGAGAGCATTACCATTTGGAAAATTTGTTTTTTCCTGTTATACAGCTGACAATCTATCAAAGTGAAAAACAGCAAAAACGGTTAGTCTTTGTTAAAGGTTTTATACTGGAACGAGTAATATATTTTGGTGAATTACATATAAATTCGCCAAATACTTTTTTTAGAGGATGCTGTCAGCTCCTCCATGGGCTAATCTTCATGTAGAAGTATCAAAAGCTAAATTTTGTTTTGATTATCTAAAATCAGAAAATACTCAAGTACATTGGGAACAAGGAAATTTTGGGGTAGAGGTAAATGGGTGAAAAAGTTTAAATTCAGACTTCAAAGTGTTCTTGATGCAAGAATTAAAAAGCTTGAAGATTGTCAGCTTGAGATGGCAAAAGTTCAGGACAGGCTTAACAAAGAGGTACAACATCTTGAATGTTTATACGAAACTCTCAAAAATACAAAAAATGAGCTTGAATTAATTCTTAAAGCCGGTTCAAGTATAAATCTTTTAGAAATCAGAAGCTATCAAGGTTATATAGTCAAAGTGAAAGGACAAATTACAAATCAGCATAAAATAATAGCGGATACGGAAAATGAATTGGAGGGGAAAAAACAGGCGGTTCTTGAAGCTTTAAAAGCAAAAACTATGTTAGAAAAATTAAAAGAGAAAAATTTAAAAGAGTTTATTGCAAATGTGGAACGGCTTGATTTTGTAGAAATTGATGAAATAGCAACCAACAGACACAAGAGGATTTAGACTCCGGGGACATAATAGAGGGTAATGGCAGGAATGACAAATTTAACGTTTACTGATATTAAAGAAGTAAGTACAAGCAGCGAAAAACTTTATTCTACAAGGTCGGATGCTTCGGCTGTAGAAAGTAACGGTTTTCTTAAAATCTTTGAAAAAGCTAATAAAGATACAAATTTTACTTACGAACAAACGCAGAGTTTCAGCAATAATTCGTTTGACACTAACAATTCTGCATACAGCCTGAATAATAATGTGAATGATACAGTTAAAACAGATAACTTATCTGTCATAAATAATCAGAACAATGATTCTTTAACAGCTAAAAAACAAAATAGTGATATAAAGACTACCTCTCAGGATCAGGATAAAAATTCATTAGGCAATAAATCAGACAAAACAGTTGCTGGTAAAAAAGAAGAAAAAGTAAATGAGACCAAATCAACGGAAAAAAGTCAGAAAAAAGATAGCAAAGTTTCTGATAAAAAAGAAGTAAAATCTGGTGAAGCAAAAGATCTGATTGAATCAAGAATTCAACTTGCAGCACTGATGCATGCTAACATTAAGGTGCCCAAAGTTACTGACAGTAAAAATAATGACAGTAAATCTAGTCAAAATAATAATGTAACCTCAAAAGATGCAGGCAAAATGTCGCAAAACACGATGGAAACTCGGAAAAATACTAAAAATTCTCAATTTAAAATTACCAATACAGATTTTCAGCTTACCCAAAATTATGCTTTATCTAAAACAGGTAATAATCAGAATAACAGTTTAAAATCCTTAAAAGATAATAATACATCTGATAAAAAAGTTAAAAATACCCAAAATTTGCAGGAAAATAAAAAAGCAGAGAACAAGACAACTGACGATACTTTAAAAGATAATAAGAAAATAGACGTTCTGGTACAGAATAATCATCCTGAAATTAATACTGATAATTTAAAACAGGGAAATACTCAATTATCTTCTTCTACACAAAAGGATTTAAATGACATTTTTCATAAAAATGGTGCTGCAAAACCAATAATAACAAAGCTTGAAGTTAGTGATAATACTAATAATGCAGCTTCCAACCAGAAGCAAAAACAAAATTTAATGAATGAACAGTCTGCGACATTAACAGCTCCGCATATTCAAACAACAAATACTGCAAATGCCGGAATTGAAAAAGCTGTAACCTTTGATAAGGTTATGAATGCTAAATTAGACTCAAAAATAGATGCGGAATCTGTTTTAAATCAGGTAAGCCAGAAACTTTCCGGTGAAATCCAGAATGGTAAATCTGAAATAACCATGTCTTTAAGACCTGAAGGATTGGGCAAGGTAGATATTAATGTTATCAGCGAAAAAGGTGTTATTGCAGCCCAAATTATTACAGAAAATGCTCAGGTTAAAGATATTTTAAGTAATGATATCGATTCTTTAAAACAAAAGTTGCTGGATCATGGAGTTAATTTTGATTCTGTAGCTGTAAAAGTTCAGGAACCGACTAAAGCAAATAACGATAATTCAAATTTTGACCAGGATTTACGCAAATTTAGCCAGCCTGACCAAAATGCTTCAAATTCTTCTGATTTCAATTCTGGCAAGCATGCACAGGATAAAGCAGAACAGAAAAATTTGAACTATGATATGTCCGATTTGCAATCTGAATTAGACTTGAAAACTGAATTAAACAGTTCAGAAATTCATCAGGGTTTGGTAGATTACAGAATATAGGTGGGGTAATAAAATGAGTGTAACTGATACTTTAACAGCAATTCAAAATAATACGGCACAGGTTAATGCAGAAAAAGCTAAAACAAACGTTGGAAATAGTACTCTCGATCAGGATTCTTTTCTGCAACTAATGATGGCGCAGCTAAAATATCAAGATCCGTTAAATCCAACGGATAATTCTCAGTTATTAACTCAACAAGCTCAGTTAACGCAAGTTTCAGAACTTCAAAAATTAAATCAAAATAACAGTTTCATTCAGGCAAGTAATATGATAGGAAAAAACGTTGCATTCAGCGATCCATCAGATGCGAATCAAACTATCATTGGGACTGTTGTTGAATCAAAAGTAAGTTCAAGTGGTGTAACATTAACAATAACCGGAATAACTAAAGATTCGGATGGCAATATAGTCACTGATTCTAGTGGAAATGAAATATATACTACAGCAGATTATTCTCTGAGTGATGTATTAAAAAGTAGTGGTACTATTGCAATAGCTAATCCGGTCACTTCATCAACAACTGAAGAGTAACAAACACAATAATTTTATATAAGGGGAGGTAAAAATGTCACAGGGTCTATTCGTAGCAGCAGGCGGTATTAAGGCATGTCAGCAGAAAATTGATGTAGTATCTGATAATATCGCCAATATGAACACAGTAGCTTTTAAATCCAGTCAGGTAACATTTGAAAATGTTTTTTCAAGAACGTTATCATCTGGATCATCTCCATCAACTAATGTTGGCGGCTCTAATCCGGTACAGATTGGCTTGGGTGTCACAATAAGTGGTATTACTCGTAACTTTACCGGTGGAACGATTCAGTCTACAGGTAAAAGCAGTGACTTAAATATTTCAGGAAACGGATTCTTTACCGTTCAAAATACAGACGGAACAACTTATCTAACCAGGGCAGGGAATTTTACACTTGGATCTGATGGTAGTTTGACTACAACCAAAGGTCTTAGAGTTCTGGGAACTGATGAAGTTAATGGCATTGAAAGTACTACACCAATTAAAATTCCTCAGTCACTGTGTATCCAAAAAGCGTTAATTTCTACGGATGGATCAAATGTAATTACAAATTCCCTGAATAGCACAGGAACAAAAATAACAGCAGGAACATTCTCAATAAATGTATCAGGTAATCCAGATGGTACGGACTTAGTTACAACCGGAGGCACCAGTACAACTGCGATTACAACAGGAACAATAACTATGTCTGTTAATGGAACAAACAAAACAATAGATGTACTGGCCACTGATACTATGGATAGCATTGCATCTAAAATACAAACTGAGTTAGGAGGAACAGGAACTGCTTCGTACAGTAGCGGCGAATTTACTATAACTCCTAATGGAACTGATCAGGTCTCATTTGGCGGTACCAGTAATTTTACTACAATTGCAGGGCTTCCTACCACAGCTACATCAGGTACTATAACAAGTGATACTATTGCAATTGCTCCAAAAACTATAACTATAACAGCTGATGAAACTATTCAAAGTGTTTTAGATGATATAAAAGATAAACTTGGAAGTACATCTACTGCAACTGTAGGTGCAGATGGTACTATAACTATTACACCTCCTACATCTCATACTTTAAGTTTTGACGGAATTGATACAGATACAAGTAATTTCTTAAGTGTAGCTAATTTTAACTCATCGGGAACCAGTACTGTATTAAGAGATGCATCTCAAGCAACAATTGGGGCTGGAGACAGCACTTCTAATACTACAGCGCTCAGTTCCTGGTCAGTAGGAAGCAGTGGTGAAATTGAAGCAACCTATGAAAATGGTGATAAGCTTACAGTAACTACAGATCCAAATGATTCAAGTAAAAGAGTTTTAAAATTAACATCCTCAGGTATCGATATAATTAACCCAACTGTAATTGGAGATGCTGTTGAACCGGCACAGCTTCAGTTACAAATGGCAAACGTTATTAACCCTAATGGTCTACTATCAAAAGGTGGCAATATGTTTCAAGTTGCACCAAATTCAGGAACAGCCGTATATTCAATAGGCAGTTCGGGCGGTATAGGTATGGTACAATCAGGCGGTCTGGAATCCTCCAACGTTGATTTAACCTCTGAATTTGCAGATATGATGCTTGCCCAAAGAGGAATTGACGCAAACAGCCGTACATTCTCTGCACAGAACCAGATTATGTCAACAATAGTAAATCTGGGTAGAGGAGGTTAAATTAATAACTAACTGAAAACTAAAAAATCTGATTAAGACTACTGCATAACAGGAAAAAATTTTTTCACTTATTATGCAGTGGTCTTTTTGAAGTTATGCAACGGTCTCCTAGCGTGGATTGGGTTTACTATTCCCAAAATAAATTTTGGATTTTCTAGAAAAACAGAAGTAAGGACATAGGAAAAAATTCTTCGGCGGTGCGAAGGCTGCGGCTAAGAATTTTTGTAGGCTGCTTCAATTGGTATGTGCGGAGCGGGAGTGCAGCGAGCCACAGCGGAAGCAATGAGCTTTCGATTTGGCTCGCGTAACTCATTCATGTGCGGAGCAGGAGCGTTAAAAAAGTGAAACGGTCAGTTTTTACTTTTTTAAAAGCTCGTTTGTATAAGATTTTGCCTGTTCAGGTTTGCAAACTAAAATTAGTTCTTCTCAAGCATAACAACAGCATGCACCGCAATTGCTCTACCTTCTCCGATAAATCCTAAACCTTCCATTGTAGTCGCCTTTACAGAAACTTTTTCCATATCAATACCCATAGCTTTTGCAAGGTTTTCTTTAATACTCATAATAAACCCGGATAATTTAGGCTTTTCTGCCTGAATAACGCTGTCTATATTTACTATTTTATAGTCTTCAGCTTTAATCAATTCAAGTACTTTCTTTAAAAGTATCGTACTGTCAATATTTTTATATTCAGGATCAGACGGGGGAAAATACTTGCCGATATCTCCCAGAGATAGTGCGCCAAGCATGGCATCTATTATGGCATGTATTAAAACATCTGCATCAGAATGACCAAGAAGCCCCAGATGATAAGGAATTTCTATTCCGCCAAGAATTAATTTTCGCCCTTCTTCAAGCCTGTGAATATCATAACCATTGCCGATTCTATATTTTTCGTCCATTATTACCCCTTTGCGAAAGTTAGTTATAAAGTATACCACTTCCCAAAATAAATTTCAGATTTTAAGATAAAAATCAGATTTGATATGCGAAGCTGGGAGTGATAAATTTCGGAGATTTTTCAGAAGAGAAAGGAGATCCGAAATTTAAACTCGTTCTAGTATAGATGCTGAAACAAGTTCAGGGAATTCTTTATTCATATAAATAATTCCCTGCAAGTGCAAATTTTTCTATTGCGGCTGCGGCACCGTCATTATCGACAGAATCAGTAATATATTTGGCAACTTTTTTTAACCCTTCCGTTGCATTACCCATTGCAACAGGTATGCCTGCAACCTCCAACATTTCTATATCGTTGTCCTGATCACCAATAACCATTATTTGTGATTTATCTATACCCCATTGCTGAGCAAGAAAAAGAATAGCTTTTCCTTTCGATGCTTTATTATTAACTATTTCAACGTAAAATGGGGTTGATTTTGTTATATAAAGATTATCAGAATACTTTCCTTTGAGGTAATTCTTTATTTCTGTTGCTTTTTCAGGGTTTTCCGTCATAGCAAGAATTTTTGTCGGCTTTAATTCTGCAACACTGTCAAAAGAATTAACCTTATGATAAATAATATGTCTTCTACCTGCATATTCAGCTAAAATTGCACTTTCATCCTCAATAAACATTTCATCATCAAGGTATAAATTAATTTGTGCCTCAAATTTCCTTAATTCAGCTATTATTTGTTTTGATAATTCGGGTGAAATACTGTGATGCAGTAAAATGTCATCATTTTCATGAAATTCTCTTATCATACTGCCCTGATAAGTAATAAGAGGAGTGACAATGCCAATTCCTGAAGCTATCGGCACTGTTGCACTATACATTCTGCCTGTTGCGATTACAACATAGATACCAGAATTAATAGCTTTTAAAATAGTGGATTTTACCCTGTCAGAAATCCAAAAATTGCTGTCCATTATGGTTCCGTCAATATCAAGCGCTATAAGTTTTATTGGTAAAGCCATTTTCACTCTTTCAAATATTTATCAAACTAAGCCCTATAATTGTTTTTGCATCAACTATTTTACCATTTTTCACCATATTAATGGCATGGTCTATATCAATTACATAAGGTTCTATAATTTCACCAAAATCAAAATTTGTTTCTCTATAATCAAGTTTTGAAGCTTTGTAAAAATACAGTTTTTCATCACAAAAGCCCGGTGTTGTGTAAGTAAATCCTAAAGGCTCCCATTTTTTTGCAACATAACCTGTTTCTTCAGTTAATTCTCGTTTGGCCGCAAGAAAAGGATCTTCCCCTTTATTTAATTTGCCTGCCGGAAGTTCAATAAGTTCACCTTTGACAGGATATCTCCACTGCCTGATTAAAATTATCCTGTTATCCATTACGGGAATAATAACTACCCCGCCAGGATGTTCTACAACTTCTCTGTGATGCTTTTGTCCGTTGCTTAAAAGTACATCATCCTGTCTGACATTAACGATACATCCGGTATATTTAACTTCGCTTGATAAAGTTTTTTCTTCTAAAATTTTCATATTTACCCTGGAAATATTTAACTGGTATTTTTAGCAGATTATAATATAAAGACTGTTGCATAACTATGCTTTTATAAAATACTCAATTAAAATAGGGAGGAAAATATGAATCTGAAGGGAAAGGACTTTTTAACTCTGGCTGATTTTAATAAGGAAAGTTTAACCTATCTTCTGGATCTTGCTGCAAGACTTAAACAGGATAATAAAATAGGCCAGACTCATCACGTACTTAAAGATAAAACCCTTGTGTTAATATTCTCAAAACCAAGCCTTAGAACCAGAGTAAGTTTTGAAATTGGTATGAGACAATTAGGCGGCAATTCGCTGGTATTAAAGCAGGATGAAATTAATCTTGGCGTTAGGGAAACAATAGCTGACACGGCAAGGACAATTTCCAGATATGCAGATTGTGTAATGATAAGAACATTTGCGCAAAGTGATGTTGACGAATTTGCAAAATGGGCTGACATTCCTGTTATTAACGGACTTACGGACAGTTCCCACCCATGCCAGATTCTTGCCGATCTTTTAACTGTCAAGGAAAAATTCGGAGAACTCGAAAATCTTAAATTGACGTATGTAGGAGATGGCAACAACGTTGCAAACAGCCTTTTATTAGGTTGTTCAATTATGGGTATGGATATTTCAATCTGTTGTCCTGAAGGGTATGATCCTGATACTGAATATTTAAACAGGGCAGAAGAATTTGCCGATATGTCCGGTTCAAAAATTCAGGTGACAAATAATCCTAAAGAATCCATGAAAGGTGCAAATATTGTATACACGGATGTATGGGCAAGCATGGGACAAGAAGCAGAAGCAGGGGAAAGAAGAAAATTGTTTGCTCCTTATCAGATAAATAGTGAACTTTTAAGCAGTGCAAGTGATGATGTGATTGTTTTACACTGTCTGCCTGCTCATAGAGGAGAGGAAATTACGGAAGAAGTACTTGAAAAGTATGCTTATGTAATTTTTGAGCAGGCAGAAAATCGTATGCATGCTCAAAAGGCAATTATGGCATCAATTATTTAGTATGAAGACTGATCTTTAAGTTAAGTGAAAAGATTGTTTTAATCAGGTAAAATTACACAAACAACCGATAATCTGCTATACTTAAAGTGGAAAAACAAAGAATATTAGAAGTTTGTTGTTTTTTATAAAAATAGCTCTCTTTTAACCGTGAAACCTTTGTTTCATAATAATTTCGTACATTAAGATGATTAATATGGAGTTAAAACATAATAACATGTAATATGTATAATAATTTCAACAAGTCAGAATATTTAATACGGTTAATTTTAGTATTGCGTGTAAAGGTAAAAAACTATTATGATGACACAACCAAATGTTGCATATTTTTCAATGGAAATGGCAATTGACCAATCCTTAAATACATACTCGGGCGGGTTAGGTTTTCTTGCAGGAAGTCATATGCAATCTGCTGGCTATTTAGGGCTACCTATGGTTGGCATAAGTATCTTGTGGTCTTATGGGTATTACGATCAAAGAATTGACAGCGAAGGAAAAGCTGAAGTTGCATATTTTAGAAAATATTACGATTTTTTAACAGATACAGGTATTATAGTTGATGTTGAGATTTTCAGACAACCAGTCAAGGTAAAAGCCTACAGGCTTGAACCTGAAATATTTGGGACAGTGCCTATTTATTTTCTTACAACAGATATTCCCGAAAATTCTCCTGAAATGCGTCAGATATCTCACAGATTATATGATGGCAACGAAAGAACCCGTATTTGTCAGGAAATTATTCTTGGAATCGGCGGTATTCGTGTGCTTCAAAAAGCTAATTTTAACTTTGATGTTGTTCACATGAATGAAGGTCACGCATTGCCGGCTGCATTTGAACTTTTACGTATTTTTAACGGTGATTTAAGTAAAGTAAGGGAAAAAACAGTATTCACAACTCATACTCCTGTTGCAGCAGGTAATGAAGTTCACTGGATAGATCTTCTTTACGATGCAGGATTTTTTGCAGGAACTTCCAAAGAAAAAGCTATTGAACTTGGAGGCGAAAACTTCTCCCTTACAGTAGCCGCTTTAAGGATGAGCCGTCTCGCCAATGCTGTATCACAGCTTCATGGTCTTGTTTCCAACAAAATGTGGGAATGGGTAAAAGGCAGATGCCCAATAAGAGCTATTACTAATGCTGTTAACCTGCATTACTGGCAGGATCAGAGAATTAACAATTCAAAAACAGATGAAGACTTGCTTGTTGCCAAAACAGCAATGAAAAAAGAACTCTTTACCTATGTTGCAAACAAAACAGGTAAACGTTTTAATCCTGATGTTTTAACAATTACATGGGCAAGAAGATTTGCAGATTACAAGAGAGCATGGCTTATTTTAATGGACAGGGATCGTATTGAAAAGCTGCTTAAGGAAGATAAACTTCAAATTATCTTTGCCGGCAAATTTCATCCTGATGACACTTTAGGCCGTGACATGTTCAATAATATGCTAAAGCAGTCTACAGAACTAAAAAATGTAGCTGTATTACCTAATTATGATTTAAAACTTAGCAGTATTCTTAAACGTGGCTCTGATGTATGGCTGAATACACCTTTAAGGCCTTTTGAAGCTTCAGGCACTTCAGGCATGTCAGCTAATATGAACGGAACACTGCATCTTTCAATTTCTGATGGATGGGCAGTTGAAGGCACTTTCCATAATATAAACGGATATACAATAACGTACGAAGGTATGGACGATGATATCCCATGGGAAAAACGCCACTGGAAAGATTATGAAGTAATGATGGAGATCATTGAGCAGGATATTATTCCAACTTACTACAATGATAAAGTCAAATGGTCTGCAATGATGCGCCAGGCAATAAGAACATCAGAAGCTTACTTCAATTCAGACCGTATGGTAATTGAATATTACAACAGACTCTATAATCCGATAGCTCACGGTGGAAGCAAGGAAGAAGAACTCAAACAGGTTGTGGAAGCCGAAAGCCCAAATCCGAACGCCTGGACATATTCAAATATTAGATAATAAATATAAAAACAGAAAAAGAACCATCCAAAACTTAATTTGGATAGTTCTTTTTCTATATTTGTTTAAATTTCTTGATTTTTGTTCAAGAATTTAGGTAATTTTTTGTATTTTCATGATTTATATACATAGCTTTATACCCGTTCTAAAATATATTTGTATGGAACAAATAAGATTAACAGAGTAAGAGAAAGAAATATTAAGGGGCTTGCATAAAAAAATATGTGAGTAAAAAACAAATAAAATGTAACGTGGTTTAATATTAACTTGCAATCAATGTACACTTTAACCATTCACGATAATAAGTGTCCGCAACTCCTTGTATTGCTTTTAAACCAGAAATTGAAACAGTTTTATGATAATTACTACTTTTTAATTTTTCTCATAATCATGTAAATTCTTTCCAATACAGGTTTTGAAAGATGTATTGATTTATGGGGGCATGCTTCTTGACAGCAGTAGCATTTTATACATTTTTTATAGCTTTTTATTGTTGCACCATTTTTCTCCATAGAAATTATCTGGGCAGGACACGATTTTACACAAATATTGCATTTTTGACATGTTTTTTTGTCTATAACAGGTTTTGCAACAATTATGTCTGTTAAAAATGTCTGTACAAAATCAGGTATTGAATCAGGCAAACTTCTGTATCTCCGGGGCGGCAGGTTAAATTTATATGTTTTTAGCTCGTCAAACTTAACCAGTTCAATATTTTCCGCTTCTTTATAATCTATCAGAGTAGGGACTGTATTTGGTAACATTCCCATAATATTGCAGGCAATAATGTCAATTTTCTGAGAATCCCATCCACCAAGAAGAGCCCCTGCAAACTTTGGATCTCCGCCGCTTGGGCCTTCTCCTTCCATTCCGATTATTCCATCCACAATGTGAAAAATCCGGTCTTCAAAATGTTTATTTATATCAATTATCATTTGCGAAAATATTTTTATATCAGGCATTGCAAGATGCTGGCGGTATTTTAGAACTCCTGGCATCAGTCCAAAAAGGTTTTTTGTGGCGCAGGTCAGTCTTGTTAAAGTGTGCGTCTTCATTTTAGACACACTTATAATAAAATCTGCTTCAACAGCAGGTTTTATTATAAGTGATTTTTTCAAAACCTTGCCATTCGGAAATTCCACAACACAATCTGACAAATCATAATTAAGTTTGCAGCCTGTTTCCTCTACGATTTCTTCTATCTGGCATGTTTTGTATATTTTATCAAGGACTTTGTGACTGTACGTACCAGCTGGACTGTCCGCAATAGTTATATTACAGTCAAATTGTTTTAAATATTCAATGATTGCCTTTAAAACAGCAGGATGAGTTGTAACAGCTTTGTCAGGGTGTCTTGGCGCAAGTAAATTCGGCTTTATAAGTATATTTAATTTACCTGATTCCAGTTTTTTATTCAGGGAAGGAAAAGATTTAAGAATTTTTTCTACAGATTCTTTAACTGCATTTTCTTCATAACTGCTACAAAAACTGTAACTTACTCGATTTTTTGACATTTTTATTCCTTATCTCTCAATTGAAATTTTCATATTTTTTATTTTAACACCTCTTAACAAATCGCATAAAATGCGCAATTTTTTAAAAAACAAATACTTTATATAAATATAAGGGGATGACTTATCTTAAATAGGGAGTTACAAAGTAAAGGGGAGAAATAAGGATGCCAGTAGGACCTCAAGACTACATTGATGAATTGTTGGTTAAAAAGTATGCGGAAAAACAGGTTAACAATGTCTCAAGTGACATTGCAAAGCTTACTATGTCAGCAGACAGGTACTGGGAGGTAATGAGAGATTACGCACAGGTACAAAGGATGATGTTTTCTGTTCGAGATGCATTAAGCAGACCTAGGAAAGCCAATCCAAAAGGCGCACAATCACCCGCATAATATTTTGCCCAACATAGATTTTATCAAAAATGCTCTTATTGCTTAAGGGCAAGTAATAGTCCGCCATCAAAAGGCAGATAAGACATTTGGTATTCTGGATGTTCGGTTATTGCATCCAGAAAATTCTGTACCGATTCTTTATGAGAAGTTACATTATCAGCCACAATCATTCCTTTACTGCGTAATTTAGGGTGCATGATTTCAAAATATTTTATATATTCAGATTTATTAGCATCTATAAACACAAAGTCAAACTTTGAATCAAATGTTTGAATGATATCAAGAGCTTTGCCCTGCTTGACTGTTATATATTCAGAAAGTTTGCAGTCTTCAAAGTTTTTTAATGCCAGATCGATTCTTTCAGGATAAAATTCAATCCCTGTAACATGCCCAGCGTTTTTTTCTGCTGCTTCCGCAAACCATATGGTCGAATAGCCGTTTGAAGTGCCAATTTCAAGTATATCTTTGTACCCTGATGCTTTAATTATTAGATTTAATAAATTACCTGATTCCGGTGGAATATTCCAGAATTGTTTTCTTGTTTTTTCCAGCCTTAAAAGTACCTGTTTTACATGATCCTGCATTTGTAGCTTTATTCCTTGTTGATTTCTGAAACAATTAAAGCACTTATTTGTGCGTTAACAGGTAAATAGCCGATAATTTGTTCCTGATTAAGATCAAATATTGTTATCTCATTTGAATTCTGGTTAAATATTAAAGCTTTGCCTGCTTTTGCCATAATATTTATGCCTGAGGGAAAGCCATTCTTTAATGTAACTGTTTTAGAAATTTCTAAAGAATTCATGTTAATTATACTAAGTGTATTTGCTCCGGCTGACAAAACATATATTTTCCCTGAAAATGGTAATATCTTTATATCAACGGGTTTACTGCCAACATCTATTTTTTTTACCTGTTTATTATCAGTTAAACTGTAAACAGTTAAACTATCGTCTGTCCTGCTTAAGATGTACAAATTATCTCCATACTGGCAAATTTTTGAAATATTATCAGCCTGTGTAATCAGATTTATTGTATCAATATCATTCAAATCTATTTCATAGATACTTCCTGTTACCAGATCACTGTAATAAAGCCTGTTATTATCCTGTGCCATTATCAGATTGACAGGCATTCCCGTAATCGGAATGTTTTTTATAAGCTCCATTGTTCTTAAATTTATGACTGAAATAGTGGAAGAATCTCTGTTTGCAACATATGCAATATTTGTGCCCGGAGCTACAACAATGGAAGATGGAAAATTTCCAACATTAATGTCTCTAACGTAATTAGTATTATATGTATCGATAATGGATATTTTGTTTGTTGAGACACAGGATGCTAAAATATATCTTCCGTCTTCTGTAGTTTTTATATTATAGGGGATTGATGACAGTATAATATCTTTTTTTGACCTGCCTGTTTGTGGATTAACTATGTTAATTTTGTTTGAACGAAAATTTGACACGTAAAAAAGTTTATTTGTAAGGTCTTTAAGCTCAGGTGCAACCTGTTTTGAATCACTTTTTTTGATTTTTCCAACCAGTTTTGCATTACCTGACGAATTGTTTTTTGCAAAGTAAAAACTTTGGTTCGCCGTTTCATTAACTGTAATTTTTAAATCGCCTATAATTATTTTTAAATCATAAGGAACAACAAAATTTTCCGGGACTACAAAATCCTGAGGCAGAATGCCAAGTTTAACCGTAAGTGGAATAGCATTATTGCTAAGTAACGTTGGCACTGCTCCCGGCTTTTTAATTATTTTTAAAAGCGAAAAATTATTCGCAAATAGTATAAGATCAGGTTTTGAAGTAAAACTGGCCTTTGCTGGAATTGTCTGAATTATTGATGCAGGATTCTCAACATCAGCGTAGTTTACAGGGATTACTGGTATATATTGAGTCCCGTCAGGCAGTTCAACAAGTCCGTCAAATCTTATACTGGATTTTGGAAAACTGTGATTGATAAAATCTGCAATAGGCTTTGGAATCTCTGTACAAACTCCCGGTAAAACCAGAGCAAATACAAATATTACAGCTAAAGACATTTTTATCAGAATTTTCATATTATTATCCTGTTTTTTCTACCGGGCTTAGATACCTGATCCCGTAAATGAAGCTTTCACTTTATTAACAAAAGAATCTTTGCGAACTTTTCCATTCTGTATTTCAAACAGTTTCTGGAATAATTTCTTTTCTTCATCGCTAAGGTTTGTTGGTGTAACAAGATTTATTTTAACAAATTGATCCCCTCTTTTGGAAGGATTATTTAAAAATGGTACCCCTGAGTTTTTAATTGTTAAAATAGTTCCTGACTGCAATCCGGGATGAATTTTTAAAGATTTTTTGCCGTCTACTGTATCAACCTCGATTTCATCTCCAAGAGCAGCCTGTGCAAATGTAACAGGCTGTTCAAGATAAATATTTACGCCATCTCTTTTAAATAATTTATGTTCTTTAACAAATAATACAACGTATAAATCCCCGGGGGTTCCGCCTCGTCTTCCGGCATCTCCTTCGCCGCTGATTCTTAGCTTATTTCCATTATCAACACCTTTAGGTATTTTAAGGTTGATGGTCTTTGAAGTTTCTTTACGTCCCTGTCCCGCACAGTTTTTGCATGGAGTGGATATAATTTTTCCTGATCCTCCACAGGTCGGGCAGGTAGAGACCTGACTAAAGCTTCCCAGTATTGTTTGTGTAGTTTGCTGAATCTGACCATGTCCACCGCAGGTATTACAGGTGGTAGGTGTGGTACCTGGTTCCATGCCAGATCCATTGCAACTTTGACAGGTTTCAAGATGGCCTATTTCAACATCTTTTTCAAGTCCAAATATTGCTTCTTCAAAAGATAATTCTATATCAAGCCTTAAATCACTGCCTCTTACAGGTGCATTGGCACTACGTCTTGAACTGCCGCCAAAACCTGAACCAAAGAAGCTTGATAAGATTTCGCTTAAATCACCAAAACCAAAGTCAAAAGGTCCACTCTGGTCATAACCGGCATTTCGTAATCCGTCATGTCCGTACCTGTCATACATGCTACGTTTGTTTTCATCCATAAGCACTTCGTATGCCTGACCGAGTTCTTTAAATTTTTCTTCAGCATCTGGAGCCTTATTTACGTCAGGATGAAGTTCCCTTGCTTTACGCCTGAAAGCTTTTTTTATCTCGTCCGCAGTAGCGTTTCTTGCTACTCCCAATACCTCATAATAATCCCTTTGAGCCATTTTTATTAATATTTCCTATTGATTTACTGCCACGTTAACCAGAGCAGGTCTTATTACTCGTTCGCCTAAAGTATATCCGCTCTGTAATTCTGCTACTATTGTATGATCAGGATGATCATTTGACGAAGTTTGCATTACAGCTTCATGATAATTAGGATCAAATTCTTTTCCCACTGTATCAATTTTTTGAAGTCCCACTTTTTCAAGTGATTCAATAAACTGTTTCTTTAAAACATCAAAACTTTCTCTTATTTTTTCAGGATCATCCATATCGGAAATGGACTTTTGCGCTCTTTCAAAAGTATCCAGTACCGGCAGAAGCTTTTTTAAAGTATCTTCTGCTCCATATTTTAAAAGGGATTCCCTTTCCTGTACCTGTCTTTTTCTGTAATTATCAAAGTCAGCAGCCAGCCTTAAATACTGGCTTTTTAATGTTTCAAACTCACATTCAATTGTTTTTTCAAGTTTTTCATTTTCACCGTTTTCTTCGGAAACGTCGCATTCATTATTTGCAAACGGGTTTTTGGATTCGTTATCGTTTTCTTTTTCTTCTGTTTCAGGAATCTGGTTTTTATCTGTTTCTGTCATTTGCATCACCTTTAACACATATTTAATCTTTGTTCAGAATTTCTATCTCAAAATTTATTTTTTCAGGTTATTAACTAATAACCCTATACAATATTATAAATTTTATATTTGCAATTCTGAGATAAAATATAGAAATTCTTAATATTTCAAATAATTATTACCTGATTAAGAAATTATCCAATAAAGAAAATTATTAATCATTATAGTAAACGAACTCAATAATTATACATAAAAATTGGAACCTTAAGAAGAGATATTTAAACTTCTGCGTAACTGAAAAAAATCAGTTTATTTAATTATGAAATTATAATTCATAAACAATTTCAATCAGGCTGTTTTTGTCTTTAAAAGTTATCCTGTCATACTGGTGTAAAATTGATTCGATGTATAATGAAGACTTAAAATATCCTAATCCAATGTAAAATATTATATCTATAGCTGCAAAAACAACTAATATTAAGATATTTTCCATATTTAATATATCAGGAAACAATAGTATACCTGTAAACTGAAGAAAAAGTGTTGATAAAAAAATAAAATAAAAAACATACAGTTTAATATTAGATTTATTAGCCAGTAATAATTTTTGAGAACGTTTTCTTATAACGTTATTTTCCTGTCCAGGTTCACTTACTGCACATTCAATTCCAAATAATGTAGTAAATACATTGTATATAACTATTCCTACAGCAATAATCAGGCTTATTACTAAACTAATAGAAATAAAAGACGTTAAAAAAGTGACCAGACCTATACTGATTCCTGCTAAATGCAGTAATACCCTGAACAAAAAAACATTCATGCAGGTTAGAATTCCTATGATCACAGCAATTGATAATATCGGAGACAGAACATATAATATCCTGTAAAAGTTCCATTTTATCGTCTTAAAAAGAACATTTTCCAGATGTGGTTTTTCAAAAGAATATTTTTGCGCCGCTATTTCATACGAATTATACGTTGCAACGGCAGATATAACTGAATATATAATAAATAACAGGTAAAATGCAATTAAAATACTGATTAATTCAATAAAAATACCAAAAGTATTGATTGAACTACCTACAATATCTGTAAATACAGACAATTTAATATATTCAACCAGTATAAAAAATACTTTTGACAGAGCAGTTAAAGTATACAATATCAAAAGTATAAACGTTATTAAAATTATAAATAATGATTTATATGAAAACAAAAATTTAGTTAAATCTTGTATATTCATTCATATTTGAGCTTTTGTAATTCAATGTAACTATTGTTCAGTATCTTATCAACAGTAGATTGTATTTCTAATACCTCTACAAGCTCATTTTTAGTGATAATATTCATATCAATTAAAAGTTGTCCTACTGGCAAATTTTGCTTTTCCTGCTCATCCAGCACCAACGATAACTGGTTAATTGTAATTTTTTTGTGCTGGAGTAAAAGCTCACCTAGTTTGGGATATTCAATAAAACGTTTCCATAGTTCAAGGTCTATATCAATATTTGGCATTTATAGTGCTCCTTATAATTTATGATGTATACCTTTAAGGTATACATCATAAATTTAAATTAAGTTTAAGTTAATTATTCCTGTGATTCAAGGATCTTGCTCTCTTCTGTAGCTTTAGAATCTGAAGCTTTTGTTTTTTTACCCGGTACACGCTCAAAAGCAATTTTCTTATCATCAAGTGATAGTTTTATTGTATCACCATCACCATACATACCGGTAAGAATTTCTTCAGAAATCGGATCTTCAATTTTCTTCTGAATAACTCTTCTAAGCGGTCTTGCACCATAAGCCTGACTGTATCCTTCCTGTGCAAGGAAATCTTTAACATCATCAGGTACTTCAATAAACAGATCCTGATTATTTAATCTCTTGGTAAGGTCTGTAAGCATGATATCAACGATTTGCCTGATTTCTGTCTTGGTCAGGTGAGCAAATACTATAATATCATCAAGTCTGTTAAGAAATTCCGGACGGAATGCCTTCTTCATTTCTTCCATTACAGTATCTTTAACTCTGTCATATCTGTCTTTTTCTTCATCTTCAGCAACCGCAAAACCAAGTTTTGAAGTATTTTCAAGTGATCTTGCTCCAATATTACTGGTCATTATTATAACAGTGTTTTTAAAGTTAACTGCTCTTCCTCTTGAATCTGTTAATCTGCCATCATCAAGAATTTGCAGAAGAATGTTAAATACATCAGGATGAGCTTTTTCAATTTCATCGAACAGAATAACCGAATACGGTTTCTTTCTGATTGTTTCAGTCAGATGACCGCCTTCGTTATAACCAACGTATCCCGGAGGAGATCCGATAAGCTTGCTGGTTGTATGTCTTTCCATAAATTCTGACATATCAATCCTGACCATATTATCTTCTGATCCAAACATTGCTTCGGCAAGAGCTTTTGCAAGTTCAGTCTTACCAACACCGGTAGGTCCACTAAAGATAAAGCTTCCTATTGGTCTATTTGGACTTTTAAGACCAACTCTTGCCCTTCTGATAGCTTTTGAGATTGCAATAACAGCAGAATTTTGGCCGATAACTCTTTTATGAAGAATTTCTTCCAGCTTAAGCAGTCTGTCTGTTTCACCTTCAGTAAGTTTGGTAACAGGTATACCTGTCCAGCTGCTGACAATTTCAGCAATTTCTTCTGCTGTTACAACAGCTTTATTTGCTTCCTGGTCAGCTTTCCATTTCAGAGAAATTTCCCTGATTTTTTCTTTCAAATCAGCTTCAATATCTCTCATCTGGCTGGCTTTTTCAAATTCCTGATTTCTTATAGCCTGTTCTTTATCTCTTATAACCTGTTTAAGTTCTTTCTCTATTTCTTTACCTTCCGGCGGCAGTGAACTGGCCTGAAGCCTTACCCTTGAGCTTGCTTCATCAATAAGGTCTATTGCCTTATCAGGTAAAAATCTGTCTGTAATATACCTGTCAGATAACTTAACTGCTGCATCTATAGCTTCGTCAGAAATCAGAAGCTTGTGATGTTCTTCATATTTTGACCTTAAGCCACGTATGATTTCTTTTGTTTCTTCAACTGAAGGCTGGTCAACGTATACAGGCTGAAATCTTCTTTCCAGTGCAGCATCTCTTTCAATATGTTTACGGTATTCATCCAGTGTAGTAGCACCGATTACCTGCAACTCTCCTCTTGAGAGAGCAGGTTTAAGGATATTTGCCGCATCAATAGCACCTTCAGCAGCCCCAGCACCTATTAAAGTGTGTAATTCATCAATAATAAGAATTATATTGCCAGAACTTCTGATTTCATCCATTATTTTTTTGAGTCTTTCTTCAAATTCACCTCTATATTTGGTGCCTGCAACCAGAAGACCCATATCAAGCTGTACAAGTTTTTTATCTTCAAGAATTTCCGGGATGTCACCCGTTGTAATTTTGCTGGCAAGTCCTTCTGCAATAGCAGTTTTACCAACACCGGGCTCACCAATCAGGACAGGATTATTTTTTGTACGCCTGCCTAAAATCTGAATTACTCTTTCTACTTCTTTCTCTCGGCCGACAACAGGATCAAGTCGCTGCTCCTGTGCTGCCTGTGTCAAATTTGTTCCAAATTCGTCAAGGGTCGGTGTTTTACTTCTACCTCCCTGACTTGTTGATGTGCCTGTACTTGTTCTGGTTTCTCCAAGCATTCTTATAACGTTGCTTCTGACTTTATTAAGATCCACGCCGAGATTTTCAAGTACTCTGGCGGCAACGCCTTCTCCTTCTCTTATCAAACCAAGAAGCAAGTGTTCTGTACCTATATAATTATGGCCTAATTGTCTGGCCTCATCCCAGGACAGTTCAAGCACACGTTTCGCTCTCGGAGTAAAAGGGATTTCTACAGCAACAAAACCTGACCCTCTGCCAATGATTTTTTCCACTTCTATACGACAGTCTTTCAGGTTTACGCCCATAGCTTTAAGAGTTTTAGCTGCAATACCTGTGCCCTCACCTATTAAACCCAAAAGTACCTGTTCTGTGCCAACAAAGTTATGCCCCAGTCTTCGTGCTTCTTCCTGAGCAAGCATTATTACTTTGATAGCTTTTTCTGTAAACCGTTCAAACATTTATAATTAATCTCCTATGATGTTATGCCGTTGATTAGTAGAATTATAAGATGAACTTTTTAAAAATAACCTTTTGATACATTATTTTATACCAGTATAATAAGCTCAATTACTTTTAAAAAACTCCTTTTTATAGTCTAAAAACTATCTACTTATAAAATACTCTAAAAATAGAAATTGAGAAAGTTTAATGGATTTCTCCATAATCAATTTTACTATATAAAATTGATATCTTTCAATCACCTTAACAAATTAACATTTTTTTAATAATTCAAATATTAAGGACAGCGGAAAAAATCCTTCGGCGACGCGAAGGCGGTGCGAAGCGGGAGTGACGAGCTGAAATGGCGGCGTTGAGCCGGCATTAGAGGCTCTAACTCGTTCTTGTACGGCTAAGAATTTTTGTAGGCTGCTTCTCGTCTATACTGAGAGACTGAAATAATTATATTTAATTTTTCATGTTTTTTGTGAAGAACCTAACCTGATCTCTTTTAAAACATCATACTTTTGTATTAAAATTTAATTAATAGCATAATTTGCTATATTATAAAATAAGAAATAAGAAAAATCCCATGATTAGGTTATAGAAAGGAAACGTATGTCAGGGCATTCTAAGTGGTCCACAATTAAACATAAGAAAGCTAAAGTTGATGCACAAAAAGGTGTGACATTTGCAAAATTTTCAAGAGAAATAACTATTGCAGCAAAACTTGGCGGTACAGCACCGGAATCAAATTTCAGGCTTAGAACAGCAATAGATAATGCAAAGGCAGCCGGATTGCCGAATGATAATATTAAAAGAGCTATAGAAAAAGCATCAAATGCAAGTGGCGGCGATAATTATGAAGAAGTCAGTTATGAAGGGTACGGTCCAGGAGGTGTTGCTGTATTTATTCAAACTATGACTGACAACAGGAACAGAACAGCAGGAGATATAAGAAGTTATTTTAATAAAAATAACGGTAATCTTGGTGAAACCGGCTGTGTCGGTTGGATGTTTAAAGAAGAAGGTAATATTTTCGTAGATAAAACCGGAATTGACCATGATAAACTCTTTGAATCAGCAATTAATGCCGGAGCGGATGATTTTCTGGATGAAGATGATGCATACAAGATAGTTACATCAACTGAAGATTTGCAAAAGGTAGCTGAAGATCTGGAAAAAAACGGTTATAAGCTTAAAAATGTTGGATTAACAAGAAATTCAGAAAATACTGTACCTATCACAGATGTAGATACAGCAAAAATGCTGCTGAGACTTCTTGACAGCATAGAAAACCATGATGATGTCCAGCATGTTTATGCAAATTTCGATATCGATGATGATTTGCTGGAAAAGATTTCTTAAAAGTGGCCTCAAAAGTCTAAAAATTTAGGGTCATGAAAATATAGGATTAAAAAAGAGTCTTCCTTGTGTACAAGTATATTAAGGAGGGTTTAATATTGATAAAATCTTTATCAACACTAAATAAAATGTTAAAAATTATTCTACCATTAAGGACAGCGGAAAAAATTCTTCGGCGACGCGAAGGCGGCGGCTAAGAATTTTTGTAGGCTGCTTCTTGTTTATCAAGATTTCACAAGTAATAAAAAATGCGTAAGTATTTTTTATTACGTCCTTAATCTATGGAGATCTTGTAATAGATGCTAGTCTATTATGGCAAGAATATACAAAATATAAAATAAATTAAACCTGTTAGACAGTTATATTTATTTTGCAACCAGGTTTTACCAATCTACGATTTGGAATCAGTATTTAAAATATCTTTGTACTTGCTCCAGTGGTGAATAATGTCGTTAAGATCGTCGAGAGAAGCAAGGGCATTTAGCGCAGAATCAATAGAAAACTTTGCAACTTCAATACAATTTACGAGGATAGTAAGACGTTCTCTTAAAATTTCTTCTTTTTCTTTCTTATTCATATAAAAAGCCCATTTATGATAAAATTTAAACTGAACAAAAACCCTCCCTGTTTTTATGTTTTTAACAGGAAAATAATAATATAAAGAGGGGCCGGAGCCTGAACTTGAGAATATTCAGACCCCAGCAGTGGAAACAGCCTATGCTCTCTCTCCCAATGGTAAGTTAAGGATAGGATAGGTATCTTCCACTTAAATTTAGGGTAAGCCTCAATTCTTATCTGAACCTTAATCAATATACATCATGTGAAAAGAAATGTCAAGAAGATTTTTTGCTGATGGGCAAAATTATTTAGGATAAAGCGTTTTGAATATATTAAGTACGAAAATAAATACAATTCTTGAACAGAAAAATTTATCCCATAGAAGTTTATCTAAAGTGATTGATGAATTTGATTCTTCTGTTAATGCAATGATAATGGGAAAAAGACATTTTAAAGATTCAGTAATCAAGAAAATCCTGCCTATTCTAGAAATATCCAGAGAAGAATTTGAAAGCTGGATTCTGGCAGATAAATATTCTAAAGAAGTTCTAGAACTTGCAATTCAAGCTAAAAAAGAATCCACAAATAATGATAAATTAATCCTGACTGCAAAAATTGATGAAATTCTGCAAAATAAAGACATGTCCAGAACTGCTCTGAGCAAATTAATCAAACATTCCCAGAGCGGTTTAAATCGTGTAATCATAGGAAAAGAACCCTTGTCGAAAAAAGTTCTGACAAAACTGGCCAACGCTTTTGAACTGCCTGAAGATGAAATAAAAAGCTGGGTAATTGCAGACAAATACTCTTTACAAGTTTTAGAATCAGCCTTAAACCTATCGTAAGGAAGTAATAAAAAATACTTATGCATTTTTTATTACTTGTAAAATCTTGTTGCAGATTTTATCTATCAGCAGTAATTTAGAATGTTTTTATATGTATTATGATTATTTTATAATCTGCCTTAATAGCAGGTTGTCAAAATCAATAAAGCAGTAAATACTCTGTATAACGAATCAAAATTGACTCAACAGTTTTTTATAAATCAGTAACGATGAGCAAATATGCCCATCCTGCACAAGAACGGAGTACCTCTTATGAGTGAAATATCCAAACAGTTTATTCCTGTACTGCCGATGAAAGATATTATTCTTTACTCGGAGATGGTTGCGCCAATATTTGTAACAAGGCCTCAAGGCAGTATAGCTATTGATAATGCACTTTTAACCGAAAATCATGAAATTATCATACTCTGCCAGAAAGATCCATCCGTAGAGACACCGTCAGAAACAGACTTGTATCAGGTAGGCATACTGAGCAAGATAGTTCAGGTTTTAAAATATCCTAACGGTGAAATTAAAACGTTATGTGAAGGCCTTAACAGGGTTAGTGCTGTTGAAATCAGGCAGGAAGAAGGTTTGATCAGTGCAAAATATGAAATACTTGAAAATATAAATGTAGAAGGCTCAGAAACCAAGGCTATGATAAGGCTTGCTCTTGATAAATTTTTGCAGTACATACAAAAAAGCGCTAATCTCAGCCCGGAAAATTTTATAGCTGTCTCAGAAATTAAAGAACCGGGCAAATTAGCTGATATTATCGCAACTTACCTGTCTATAGATGTACACGAAAAACAGCAAATTATTGAGATGCAAAATACCTACGAAAGATTGGAACTTGTAAATAAAATTCTCTCCAGGGAACTGGAACTTCTTGGAATTGAAGAATCAATACAGGATAAAATTAAATTTAGTCTGGGTAAAACACAGAAAGAATTTTTATTAAGAGAAAAATTAAGGGCAATTAAGCAGGAACTCGGTCAGGAAGAAGGTGGAAATGAAGTTGGCGAACTAAGAGACCGTATTGAGAAAGCTAAAGTTCCAGTAAGAGTTAAAGAACAGCTTAATAAAGAGCTCAATAAACTTGAAAATATGTCTTTTTATACAGCAGAGACTTCAATGGTCAGAACATATATAGATACTGTTTTAGCTCTGCCATGGTGCAAAAAAACAAAAGATATTCTTGATATAAAAAGGGCAAAAGAAATTCTTGATGAGGATCATTACGGTCTTCAGGATGTAAAGGAAAGGATACTGGAATTTCTTGCAGTTAAACAACTGTCAAAAGAACCTCAGGCTACAATTATTTGTTTTCTTGGCCCTCCAGGTGTGGGCAAAACTTCTGTAGCAAAGTCTATAGCAAGAAGTTTAAACAGAAATATGGCTCAGGTAAGCCTTGGCGGTATAAATGATGAATCTGAAATCAGAGGACACAGGAGAACCTACGTCGGTGCCATGCCCGGAAGAATTATAAGAGCTGTTCAGGATGCAGGAACAAAAAACCCTGTTATTGTACTTGATGAAATAGAAAAAATGCTTCCAAGCCATATGGGAGATCCAACTGCGGCTATGCTTGAAGTGCTTGACCCCGCACAGAATGCTAATTTTACAGATCATTACATAGACATACCCTTTGACCTGTCAGACGTGTTTTTTATAGCAACAGGCAATAATGTCGAGCGTTTGTACCAGCCGTTAAAAGACAGGCTGGAGATTATATATTTTCCGGGGTATACAGAAGACGAAAAGCTTAATATTGCAACAAACTTCCTGATACCGAGGCAATTCAAGATTAACGGCATTGATCTGGAAAAATTAAGTATTAAGCCATCAGGAATTAAAGAGATAATTAACAATTATACAAGAGAAGCCGGAGTAAGGGAGTTAGAAAGAAATATAGCTAAAATATGCAGGAAATTTGCTGTTGAATTGCTCAATAATCCTGATACCAGAAAATGTATAGACTCAAGAAACGTTTCCAAATATCTTGGAGTGCCTAAATTTACCAGAGAACAGGCGCTAAGAGAATCGCAGGTGGGAATAGCGCATGGGCTTGCATGGACTGAGTTTGGCGGTGAAATTCTTGAAATAGAAGCAAGCATCATGCCGGGGAAAGGGCATCTTAATTTAACGGGCAGACTTGGAGAAGTTATGCAGGAATCGGCAAAAACAGCTTTCAGTTACACCAGAAGTAATTATGAAAAACTGAATTTGCCTTCAAATATTCAGGAGTTGTACGACGTACATATCCATGCCGCAGATGGAGCAACCCCAAAAGATGGACCAAGTGCCGGAATAGCATTGACACTTGCAATAATAAGTACTCTTACAAACCGCCCTGTCAGGTCTGATATTGCAATGACAGGAGAAATAACACTGAGAGGAAGAATTTTGCCTATTGGAGGTCTGAAAGAAAAATGCATTGCCGCTCTAAGGAGTGACATTAAAACAATTATTATTCCAAAAGGCAATGAAAAAGATATACCTGAATTACCTGAAAATGTAAGGAGCAAGCTTGATTTTAAAATAGTCAGTAAACTTGATGAAGTAATCGACTATGCCTTGTTACCATCTCCTGACAGTTCAACAAAAAATAAGAACGAGCTTGGTTAAAACTTCCAATGCCATTCAGGGCGTATTTTATCTGGATTTTTCGGAAATTTGCAGACTTTGCAATTGGCGGATAATGTTATATAACTCATGTTTTACTTAACTTCTAATTTAAAAAGTTTTAAATTAGAAGTTAAAACCCGGAACTAAGTTTGAAAAAACTGCCTAATTTTTCAGAATTAAGGACAGCGGAAAAAAATAATCAGGAACTTGGAACAAAATCATATTTTTGCAAGCCATATCACGCTTGGGAAAAAGGAACTGATTTTGATAAAATATCAGACGAAGAAATTCAATACATTGAAAAACTGGATTAATAATCGTCCTATGAAATGTTTAAAGTGGGAAAAACACCAAATGAAATACATAACAAATTAATTCCAAATTTACAAAGAGTTTCTATTACTTCTTGAATTCAGCTATTTAACTTTTGTAAATAAATAAATATTTTTTGCTTAAATTTGGCAAAAAATATTTATTTCATACGTTAATATGTATGAAATAAAATAGAAGGAGCCATGGTAATGATAACTCCAATAACGACAGGTTCACCATATTTAAATACAAATAGCAAAATCCGGTTTAAATCAAACCAAAACATGGAAAATAACAGCAAAAAAAGTCTTTTTACTTCGCAGGAAATTGTTAAGACGGCTCTCATAGGATCTGTATTAGGCGGTGGATGCAAAGTTATTGATCATGTAACTAACGCATCTAAAATAGACTGGCGTATGGTAGGTATCTGGGCTATTGGTGGTGCTATTATGCAAGTACCGATTTATATGGGTATGAAGTATCTTTTACGCAGAAATTCTAATAATTCAAATTAAAAGCCTAAAATTTCCTATTAGCTTGTTTACCTGTTAAAGACTTCCGTATAACTCCAAATTTAGCATTTTTACGCAATTCAGTACAAATACCCACCAACTCACTATTATCGTGTTTCTCTTACTTTTACAAGGTTAACTTTTGCATAATTACACTGCTCCCGACTCAAAAGTCGTGAAGTTCTTTCGATTAAAAACTGTTATATGAACTGATTTTTTAATAGTTTTTAAGAAATTTGTTTTTAATTTATTTAAATATAAACGATTATAGATTTTTGCGAAATTAACTGATATACTAGCTTTATGCTTGGGAGAAACATTTTATGAAAAAGTTTATAGTTATCCTTTTTTTAATAATTTCGTTTATACAAGTGAAAATATATCCTTATCAAACTTCTTTAGTAAAAGTAATAAACAACAAAAGACATATTGAAAGTGTAAAAGTACTTTCAAATATGCAAATAACCCAATATGCTAAAAAGGAATACAAATTTCCGCAAATGTTAACTGTTGGAGCTGTCGGCATATGTGAAACAATTGCCGGATTTACCCTTGCAGAAGTGCTAATAACTCTGTTAATAGTGGAAATTGTCGGTTCAATAGTTATTCCTGCTATTATTCAGGATACTCAAAATGCTGAATTAAAGACGGCATGGAAAAAAGCATACTCTGACTTTGAACAGGCAACCAGAAAGAGCTTGATTGATTACGGGGGAAGTTTTAAGGGAGTATGCCAAAGTTCTAATCCTAACTGTTTAAGAGATATTTACCTTCAGCATTTATCCTACATGAAGAAATGTGATCTGTATAACAGTTACGGAAAATGCTGGCATGACATTGGTGAAGTAAAATGGTTAAATGGACATATTCTTACAAGTAGTGAAATGCATGCCCAGTTTAATGATGGTCCTGCCGCTGTTTTAACTAACGGCAGTTATGTAATGATTTATCCATGGACTGATTTATGTAATACAGGAGGCCAGTGTGGCTGGATAGCAGTGGATGTTAACGGGAAAAAGCTACCAAATACTGCTGGAAAAGATATGTTTGTAATGTATGTTTATAATAGCAAAATTGTACCCGCTGGAGGTAGTTGCTCGGGATCAGGATGGGGTTGTTCTGGAGAATATCTGAAATAATAAAATAAACGGACAAATTATCCGTTTATTTATTGTATTGATATATACAGCCTTTTTACGCTGATAATTTCTGGTAATCAGCTAATACTTTTAATATTTTAGCTTTTTCTTCTTCAGAAACTGTCACGAGTGGTAATCTTACGTTATTTGTGACTATTCCCCATTCTGCAAGAGCTGTTTTTACCGGTGTTGGATTTGGGGCAATGAATAAATTTTTAAACAATGGTAAGCATTTGTAATGTAATTTCTTAGCTTCTTTTATATCACCGGATTTGAATTTGGTTACCATTTCTTTAATTTCTGTACCAATTAAATGAGAAGCTACACTTATTACACCGTGAGCGCCAAGCGACAGCATTGGCAGTGTCAGGCTGTCATCTCCGCTGTATACAATAAAATCGTCAGGACACTGGGCAACAATATCAGAAACCAGATCCAGATCAGAATTACTTTGTTTTACAGCAACGACATTGGGATTTTGCCTTGCAATAGCTGCTATTGTTCCGCCCTGCATGTTTATGCCGGTTCTTCCCTGAATATTGTAAAGAATTATAGGAAGGTCTGTTGATCTTGCAATTGTTCCAAAGTGTTCTATCAAGCCTCTTTGAGAAGGTTTATTATAGTATGGAACAACAGATAACAGTGCATCTGCGCCTTTTGCCTGAACTTTTTTAGACATTGTGACAGCCGTTTCAGTGCAGTTTGACCCAGCACCCATAACAATTTTTGCTTTACTTCCAACAGCGGCTTTTACAACGGATAAAAGTTCAAGTTCTTCATCATGAGTTAATGTTGGTGACTCGCCGGTTGTTCCTGCTACCAGAATAGCATCTGAGCCATTGTTTGCAAGGTATTTTGCAAGTTTTTCCACAGCATCAAAGTCTATTTCCAATTTTTCATTAAATGGAGTAACCATTGCTGTAATAACTTCGCCTGCATCGTATCTGATACCCATATTTTTCCTCCTATTTATAGAAACCTTTAATTTTAATGGTGAGATAGTGATCCCACCTTACCATTATTTTTTGACAAGACCCAGTTTAACGACCGTTTCAGCGATTCTTACTGTATTAAGAGCTGCTCCGATTCTCAGGTTATCTGCAACAACCCACATTACAAGGCCATTTTCGCTTGCAAGGTCTTTTCTGATTCTTCCGACATAAACAGGATCTTTTCCTGCTGCTTCGCGCGGTGTTGGAAACTCATAATCAGCCGGATTATCGCAAATAACCACTCCAAATGAATCAGAAAGAATCTTTCTTGCTTCATCAGGAGTTATATGTTTTTCAAATTCTACATTAACAGCTTCGCTGTGGCTGACAACAACCGGTACTCTTACTGCTGTAGCTGAAATTGGAGTTTCTTCCGGCAGGTGAAGAATTTTCTTTGTTTCATTAACAAGTTTCATTTCTTCTTTTGTATAATCGTTATCAACAAATACGTCTATTTGAGGAATCAAATTAAAAGCTATTTCTTTTTTAAATACTCTATTTTCAAATTTTTCATTGTTTAATACAGCTTTTGAATTATTGTTAAGCTCGTCAATTGCTGCCTTACCTGCACCACTGACTGACTGGTATGTACTTACTACCATCTTTTTAATTTTTGCTGCATCATGGAGAGGTTTTAGAACAAGCATAAGTTGTGATGTTGAACAATTCGGGTTAGAAATAATACCTTTATTATTTTTTAAATCATCATCATTTACACCGACTATAACAAGCGGAACATCTTTTTCCATTCTGTAAGCGCTAGTATTGTCAATAAAAAGAGCACCCCGTTTTACTGCTTCATGTGAAAGAGCTCTGCTTGTTGCTGCCCCGGCCGATGACAGAACTATATCCACACCTTCAAAAGATTCAGGTTTAGCTTCTTCTACTATATATTTACTGCCTTTAAATGTTATTTCTTTTCCTGCGCTTTTTGAACTGGCTAAAAATTTAATGCTGCTGAACTGAAAATTTCTCTCTTCAAGAATGCTGAGAATGTGATTTCCTACAACTCCCGTTGCTCCTAAAACTGCAATGTTTGGATTCATCTGTCTACCTCTCATAATATATTATCAAGACCGTATACAAATTCGTTATTAGCCATGACATGTCTAATTGCCATCATAACACCCGGCATATAACACGTTCTGTCAACTGAGTCATGCCTTATTGTCAAAATCTGGCCGGGAGACCCGAATAGAACTTCCTGACTGGCCATATAGCCCGGCATTCTGACACTGTGAATATGAATATTTGATTCTGCAACTCCACCTCTTGCGCCTTTTATTAATTCAATTTCAGGAATGTTTCCGGCTGCAAAATCTCTCTGTCCTTCTGCCATCATCTGTGCTGTCTTAACAGCAGTACCTGATGGAGCATCTTTCTTCTTGTTATGGTGAAGCTCTATTATTTCCGCATTGTCAAAGTATTTTGCGGCTATTTTTGTAAACATCATCATTAATACAGCTCCGGTTGTAAAATTGGGAGCTATAAAAGCTGAAATATCTTTTTCTCTTGATATTCTCTCAATTTCTTTAACCTGTTCATCAGAAAGTCCTGTAGTCCCGATAACAGGTCTTACGCCTTGTTCCAGAGCAATTTTTGCATTGTTAAATATAATATCCGGTAATGTAAAATCTACAACAACATCAGGGTTGCTTTTTATCAGGGCATCTTTAAGAGAATTTTCTACTAATACTCCGCAGGGTTTGTTTCCTGTAATTTCTCCAATATCTTTTCCGATATTGTTAACATCAATTGCTGCAACCAGCTCCATATCCTGCTGATTAATAACTGTTTTAACAACTTCCTGCCCCATTCGACCGCAGGCGCCGCACACTCCTACTTTTATTTTGGTTGTTGTCATTTTTTTATATCCTCAATCTCTAAAAATGCCTCTGACTTTTTTGGATTATCTCACATAATTCCTAAATTTTCATTTTCTTTTTATGTTGATTTATACAAATGTTAAGGACAGACTATATATTGAAACATTTAGAGATCTCTGTATAACGAGTGAAAATTTGTTTTTTCTTGTTATGCAGTGTGAAAAGGTGAAAGACAGTGACGGCAACAAAGCGTGCAACAACGGGAGTGGAAGCGAGCCACAGTGAAAGAGATGAGATAACTCATTCATGCCGGCGGTATTGCTTTGACACTGGATTGCACAAAATGCTATAGTAAACGCACTCAATAATTATACATAAATATTTCGGTCTCTCAGTATACTTCTTTATATATAAAAACTTTAATTTAAATAAACGATGAAGTTCATTATCTCTGGAATATATAATTTAATCAGAGAAATATTTTGGGGAGATTAATTATGGTAATATCAACAGCGTCAACGACTTCTACCAGTGATATAAATTATCTGACTCAAATGCAGGATTTTAAAGACGGTAAAATTAATATAACTAAGAGTGATCTTACCAGCAGTGTGCAAAAATCTGTATCCAATGGAGAAACAGTATCTTCAACAATGCTGGACATAATTGACTCATACGACAAAATTGATACTAATGGAGACGGGATCAGTTATGAAGAGTTAACCGCATATAAAAATTCAACTGCTGGAATATTAAGCAGCATGGGCTTATCTGCCACATCTATTAAACAAAAAGAATTGAGCATGGTTGCGGATGTTTTTCTGGATGATGATTCTGACGACTCTTCCGACGATTTATCCAGTCTCTTAACATCCAATACATTGAGTGTTTCAACTACACAGGCTATAAATAATTATTTATCAAGTTTAAATTCAGATACGGATTCAACATTAAACAGTACTGAAAGTATTCTGGATTTACTTTCTTAAGACATGTTTTGCTAAAGCTCTTATAAAATACTCATGACTACTGTACAAATAAAACAGAAAAATAAGGTAAAGCACAGACATTAGTTTTATAATAATTATCAAATTCGTTTACTATACTATATTAGAACGAGTTTAAATTTTGGAAAATTCCGTTTCTGATTTTTAATTATTCAAACTTAAATGTATAATTTTTATTCTGATTTAATACAAAATTGTAATTATATAGTGTAAAATTGACAATTTATAAGGCTTTTTGGCAAAAATTTAATTCTTTAGAGTAATAAAGTCTAATTCTCAAGACTAATATTCAATTTTTTTTTAAGATTTATTATTAACTTGAGTTTGGAGATAATATTTTAAGTCCAATCGAGTTAGAGGTTATTTTGAAAATTTTATAAAGAATTCCTAAAGAAGGAATGACAATTTAAATTCTTGTTAGAATTTAAATTCTGCCTCATGATCTCTTCTTCCCCGTTCCAAATACGGGGTATTTTTATGGCTAAAATTCAGATTTTAAATTTATTTTGAGAGTTTTTTACAAGTTCCATAATTACTGAATAATATTTATCCGCACAACTTTCCCATGAATATTTGCTTGCCTGATCGTAGGGTTTAAAACCAAAATTTATATTTGCAGCACTGCTTAAAGCACTGGCATATTCTTCAATATTGGTTACATCACATAATATTCCAGATTCACCGACGATATTTGTTCTGGAATTATCGCAAGGTGCTACAACAGGTTTGTTACAGGCCATTGCTTCCAGATAAACAAGTCCAAAAGGCTCATATATTGAAGGCAGTGTAAAAACATCACATGCCCTGTAATAAGTACCCATTTCATTGTAGTCTACACTTATAAGTTTAAATCTATCTTTTCCAAGCTTATTTAAGCCTAATTCATTCAGCTTTTCAAGATTATCACCTAAACTTAATATTAAGAGACTTCCTGTTTTCATATTTGCAACTGTGGCAATTATAAGTTCCAGCCTTTTAAAAGGATAATATCTTGAAGCTGTAAGAATTATTGGTCTTGGTAAATCCAATGTTTTTGGAGCTATATCAGGATTAAATCTGCTAAAATCTACACCATTAGGGATATAATCGACATTTATTGCCGGAAAATATTTTTTTACCCAGAATTTCATTTCTTCAGAAAGAACTATATATTTATCAGGCTTAAATTTTAGATTTCTTACGGCAATTTTACCGTTTTCTGTAAAGCCGCCATGTTCGGTAAATAATACCGGCGTCCCCTTTATCCGCCTGATTAATGAAGCTACAAGCAGGCCTCCCCAGTTATTATTGGGATATATAATATCATAATTATTCAGCAAAAGATGATAAAACAAGGGAAAAAATGATGTCATATGTTCTATTACAACATCAGGACTTGCAGAAATTTTACCTAAATTTTGCCTGAGCAGTTTAATAAAATAATTATCACTTCTGTTCACCTGCCTTCTTGACAGCGAAAAGACAGTCTTACACAGTTCATTAACTTTTTTGGCGGAAAAAATAGTTATATCACACTTCTCTTTAAGTCTTTCAGATAATTCAAGGACAAATATTTGCGAACCGCCCAGAGATTCTCCTATTGCTGGATGAATAACGGCAATTTTAGGTCTTTTTACAGCTTTAGTTTGAAAAAGCATCACTTACTTCCTTGTTTTTGCCTAAAAATTTCCAGAATGTACTGATTAAAAATTCATAAGTATTACCAAATAATATTTTTATAGACAAAAAATAAATTAATAAGGCTGCTGGAATGAGCGTTATCAATATGAAAGTTTCTGAAATTCCATAAGCTTTCATAGCTGATCTTATTAAATATAAAAATATTCCCATCAGAACGGCGCTTGCAAGTGAAGGAAGCAAAGTATTAACTATATCTGTAACAGGCCATTTCAGGACTTTGCATATAATAAAAATATAAGTTAATGCTCCAATTATTCCTGTAACAGTTGTTGCAATGCCTATCCCGTATAATCCATATAATTTATAACCTATAAGCAAGGATAGGATAAAGATAGGTGCGTAACATAAATTCCATTTTAAAACTATTGCCGGTTTTCCAACTGCCTGAAGAAGCTGATTACCTCCCTGTGATACTGTTCTTATCATTGTATAAAGTAATAACATTTGAAATAAAATAATTGATGAACTCCATTTATGACCAAAAATAACTCTTATATATTCAGGACCAATTACCATTTGAGCAACTGAATACGGGAAAGAGACAAGAGAAATAAGTTTTATAGACTTTAAAAAAGCGTCTTTGAGCAGTTTTTTATGATTTTGTAGTCTTGAGTAGGCGGGAAAAGAGATTAAAGATGCTGAATATACAAGAGTATTTACTAGCATCATGCTTTTATCGTAGGCAAAGGAGTAGATCCCCAGTGATGCAGCTCCAACCATACTGCCTATAAAGATATAACTGGAATTATTAATGAAATAATCTATCATATTGCTAAATAAGACATTTTTACCATATCCAAACATTTCACCCCAGTATTTTAAATCCAGTTTGAATTTTGGACGCCATTTTGACATTTTAAGCAGGCAGGTAACGTTTGTTAAAGCAATAATGATTTTGGGATAAATAAAGCTCCATACTCCGCATCCGGCAAAGGCAAGTATAATATAAAGAAAGCTTTTAACTATAAACAGGCAGGTATCGAGTATTGATAGTTTTTTAAATTCAAGATTTTTAATCATTACGGTTCTGTGTATAGCACCGATAGAATTAATAAATATCGAAATCGCTGTAATTCTGACAATATCGGCTAAAATTGGAGAATGATAAAAAATTGCTATTAACGGTGCAAAAATTATCTGTAGCAGGACAAAAACAAGCACTGAAGTCTGAAAAAGCCAGTAAACAGAATTAAGCCTTTCTTCAATATGATCCTGAAAATGGACAACAGCAGTGTTAATCCCGAGTGACGAAACTAACCAGGTAATATTATCCAGTGTAATTGCCATTGTGGCAAGACCAAAGTCTGTAGGTGTCAAAAGTCTTGCAAGAATGATACTACTGCAAAAAAATATTCCTCTTTGACAAGCTTGAAGCGAAAAAGACCATTTTATACTTTGTCTGGTTTTATCCCCAACTTTATCTAGCGCTACACTGTTCATAAACATTCCTTAATTGAATCAAAAACTAAAATGTTTATAACAGCTTCTTTATATGCTAATAATTACCCGATGGTCTATTTCATTTCTATAGCTTAATAATTTAGCTTAATAATCAAAAAACTGATCAAAATCGACATCGTCAAAACAGCATAAAGTTAAATATACAGGATCACTTTCGTCCATTCTTAAAAAATTATAATCGTTAAACTTCCAGTACTTTGGATTGTTTCCAATGGCATGAACAATGCCTTTTTCCTGAAGTATGGCAAGCTTTTTTTTAACAATGTCCATAGAAAGCTTATGTTTTCTTGATATTTCAATAGCTGTAAGTCCAGTAGAATTCTCACGACTTTGTGGAGTACTGAACATCAACTCTAATCCAATAAGCCTTAAATTTTTATCTTCTTTTATCTCAGTTTCGTCAAGCATAATTTAATTATAATTAATCCAAACAATAAAAAGAATACTATATAATAAACTAACTCAATAATTATTCATTTTTTATGTATAATTATTCCGGTTTCTCGGCATATTTATTGCAATTTGTTTAAAAATATCTATTAATTGAAAGAATTAGCTTGTTAATATAGTTTTTTACAATTATCTTCAATTTAATTGTAAATTTTTATAATGTTATGTTATTTAAAGATCAGGCAATGCTAAATTTGCAATATTTTAACAACTGACTGACTTTTAGATAATATCCAAACCCGTTATTTATTTTTTTAATAATTGTTAATTACCAGTAAGGGTTGTTTTTTTAGTGTATAAATTGTAAAACTGTTATAATAAATAAGTTCGGGTGGGTAAAAAGTATAAAAATAAAACTGCTAAAATATTTATTTTCTGTAATTTTAGTTTGATTTAGCTGATTTCCCGTTTTGTGAAAGCATATGGAAGAGTGCTTTAAAGGTTTGTGGCATTGCTGCCATTCAGTGTGTATATAGGAGTGTTATTATGCAGTGGTTTTATGATTTAAAAACGATTCAAAAAATGAGTATTCTCATTGTATTGATGGCAATATCAATGATCTCAATCGGGTTTACAGGTTATTATTTTAATGATAAGGCTGATGAATCATTAGGTATTATGTTTAACGACAACTTAAAACCTATAAGATGGATTAATCTGTTTCGTATTCACTTAAATGCTAACAGGACAAATGAATTAAGTCTTATTTTGGATACTAAAAATCAGCAAGTATATATAAACGATATGAAAGACAGAGTTGTGCAATGCAATAAAGATCTGGCAGATTTTAAAAAAGCAATGACTGTTTTGCACGATGAAAAGGCTTTAAACCTTTTAAGCGATATTGAACAAAATATATATAAATACAGGCTGGGGAGAGAAAAAACTGTCAGATTAGCTTTAGCTGGACAAAAAGACAAAGCTTATGAAAATTTTAAAGCATATACTCCGGTATTCAATGCTATTGTTAAAGATGTAAGCGATGCGGCAACAGATATTGCCGGAAGAGCCGATAGAAGATATTTAGTTAATATACATGAAGGTAATATAGCTAAAATTTTAATTATAACAATATTAATTGTTTCAATATCATTATGTGTCTGGCTTGGTTTACTTACGGCATTCAGAATAAAATTTGTGCTGGATAAACTTGTTGACAAAATGGGCAGTATGTCAAGTGGAGATCTTGCTATCGAAAAAATAGGCAGAGTTGAAAAAAGCTGTATAGGCGATTTGTGTGTTATGTTTGATACAATGCTTACAAATCTCTATAATCTGGTAAAAGCAGTTTACTCTTCATCTGAAGAGATATATGCAGGTGCTGAAGAAATGAATGCAGCAGCTGATCAAACAGCACAAGGGTCCCAACAAGTTGCAACTAGCGTATCACATCTTGCTACCGGAGCACAGGATCAGGCACACAGTGTTGCAGAAAGCTTATCCAGTATAACCAAAATGAACCAGTCAATTCAGAAAATATCGGAAAATTCAATAAATGTAGTTAAAATGGCTGAATCTGTGGAAACTAATGCTAATAATGGTTGCGGACAAGCAGAAAAAGCTGTTAACAAAATTAATCAAATTAAGACAACATCATCCAGAACAGCTGAAACAGCAAATAAGCTTAGCAAATTAAGTTCAAACATTGAAAATATTGTAGAATTAATTAAAAATATAGCAGGTCAGACAAACCTGTTGGCATTGAATGCTGCAATAGAAGCTGCAAGGGCAGGAGAACATGGTAAAGGATTTGCTGTTGTAGCAGATGAAGTTAAAAAACTTGCCGGACAATCAGCAGAAGCTACAGAAAAAATTACCGGTATGATTAAAGAAATTCAGACAGAAACAAGTAATGTAGTAGTTGAAATGGATGACAGTATTAAAGAAATTGATGAAGGTGTTACCGTTATAGAAGGAGTCGGACATGCACTTGTTGAGATTTTAAATGCAGCAAAAAATGTTAATGTTCAGGCTGAAGAAGTATCAAAAATTTCAACTGCGTTAACAAAAGATTCTGATGAAGTAATGGTAAAGATGGAAAATATATCTTCAATAACAGAGGAATCTGCTTCATCAACAGAAGAAATAGCAAGTATTACAGAAGAACAAAATGCAAGTATTGAAGAAATTAACGCAAGTTCTCAGGCTCTGTCCAAAATCGCAGAAAGTCTTCAAAAACAGGTTTCTGCATTTAAAATATAAGAAAGAATCTGGATAAAAGAAAAACCTGTTAAAATCCTATCAGAACTTTCTGATAGGATTTTTTGCAATTATTGATTTATAATTTTATACGTATAATTATTGAGTTCGTTTACTAAGGAAGTAATAAAAAATACTTACGCATTTTTTATTACTAGTGAAATCTTGATAGACAAGAAGCAGCCTACAAAAATTCTTAGCCGTACAAGAACGAGTTAGAGCCTCTAATGCCGGCTCAACGCCGCCATTTCGGCTCGTCACTCCCGCTTCGCACCGCCTTCGCGTC